>ERZ827496.69-NODE-69-length-138291-cov-15.460589_pt1 | contig 138291 bp, 120 predicted proteins | sample MGYA00519769_ERZ827496 | MGnify/ENA primary metagenome ERZ827496 (study PRJEB31778, sample SAMEA3449327) | human gut metagenome | biome: human gut; feature: human-associated habitat; material: faeces | place: United Kingdom | collected 2010/2012 ...
TTTGATAACGTAAACCAAGATAAACTGATGAAACTGGCAGAGCAGAGAATATCAGACCGTAGGATATTGAAGCTGATAAGACAATGGTTAGTATCAGGAGTATTATACGGAAATGTACTGACAATTTCCGAACTGGGAACAAGCCAAGGTTCAGTTATATCTCCGTTATTGGCAAACATCTACTTAAATACACTGGACAGACTGTGGGAAAAGTATGGACTTACTCACGGTATTCTTGTAAGGTACGCAGATGATACAGTCATCATCTGCAAGAATAAGAAAAATGCAAATCACGCACTGAACTTATTGCAGTACATCATGGCAAAACTGGATTTAAAGCTACACCCAGTAAAAACAAAGATTGTCAGCATGTGGGACGGAAAAGAGGGATTTGACTTTCTTGGAATGCACCACAGAAGAATGACAACGGAAACAAGCAAAGGACAATTGTATAAAGAAACTTATCAGTACCCGAGCAGGAAAGCCATGAAGAAGATGAAAGCAGAAATCAAAAAGAATGTAAACGGTCGAAGTCTGTTAGTTGCAAAGGAAGAGGATTTAATAAAGAATCTAAATCCGAAAATCATAGGTTGGAAGAATTATTATTCCACCAAAACAAATGAGACATGGATGCAGGAATTAGACTGGTATATTATCTGCACCTTTACAAGATGGTATAACAAGAAACACCAAAGGCGTAAACATATGTCAAGAGTGGGATTTGTTAGAAATAGCATTTACGAAAAAGGATTAAAGAAAATGGCTAGAGCATGACGTAATGCTGTAGAAAGAAGAATGTCGGAAAGCCGTGTGAGGGAGAACCTCATGCACGGTTTGATGAGGGGCGGATGAAATTTTCATCCGCCTACTCTACATGGATGACTTGTGAGAGGACGCTTATACATGCCCAATCAATGCTACGAAGCACACCACAAAATCTGCAAGTTGCGTTATGGAACTCCCAGCTATGGTAAAAATCATGGTATTGATCAATAGGGTAATTCGAAAGGTGTTAATTTTTAAATAATAGCAGGAGAAATAAAATGAGTACAAAAAAAGCAATTGGCATATCTTTTGTTGCCATATTTATTTTAATAATTGCGCAGATTATTGCACAAGTCATTGCAAGTGTGTTTGTTATTATAAAGATTCCATATGGAATTTGTAATATTATCGCTGGAATTATATATGTTGGCTTAACATATCTTATTTTGAAAATGTTTATTAGCAAGATTGTTAAGTTACCTGTTTCGGATTTCGGAATGCCTAAATTTGAAATTAAAATAAGATGGATTTTAATAGCTATATTATTGCCATGCATTATAAAAGGAATTTATGTTTTAATATTCAATGGTGAGTATGTCTCCTCAAATATGAATGGAAATGAGATATTCAATACTTTAAGTGCAGGGGTTGCGTTCACCGGGATAGCGGCTGGATTTGTTGAAGAAATGGTGTTTAGAGGAGTTATACTCAATGCATTGAAGAAAAGATGGAATATGAAGGTGGCTGTAATTGTTCCATCAATGTTATTTGGTATTGTACATGTTCTGGGACAGGATTTTTCGATAGGCAGTTGTTTATTAGTCATTATCGCTGGAACTATGGTAGGCGTTATGTTTTCAATGATTGCAATAGAGAGTGGTTCGGTTTGGAATAGTGGAATAGTGCATGCTATCTGGAACATTGTGATCATTGGTGGCGGATTAGCCATTGGGGAAAAAATGGATCCATATTCTGTAATGACATATGTTCTTGATTCAAAAGTTTTTGCAATTACAGGTGGTGAGTTTGGAATTGAATCGTCTGTTATTTCGTTAATAGGATACATAATAGTTGCCGGCATAGCATTTATTATGATTAAATCGAACAGGAAAAATTGATATGACGGTTTGAAAATGTGAAGCTATAAGGAACTTGTCCATTTTTAGTTTGTAGAAGTTTATTATAAAATAAGAGTTTCATAACGTAAATTGCAGATTTTGTAATGTAATTCATAGTGTTGGCAGGGCATGTATAAGCGGCATTTCACAAGTCATTCACAGTGTAAATGAAAAGAAAAATCGTACAGAAACATAATATTTGTCTGTACGATTTTTTTTAATCAACATATATAATAATGACTTGTGAGAGGGCGCTTATATCTGCCCTTTACACCCTAAGAAAGCACCACAGAATCTGCAATTTGCGTTATGGAATTCACGGTTATGGGATGAGTGCCTATAAAGGAGGTGTCGACTAAATGCAGTCATTTTCAATGTCTTGTGATTCGTCCATTTCACATTCATGTTTTCATAAACATGTCAGACTGCAATATTTTGTTCATAACCTAAATTATAAAATTCAATCTAAAAATCCGCACCACCTGCAATCGGCAGTTCCTAAGTAAAACTCCGGTAAAATTCCAATCTTGAAAAAATGTATTGACAACAAAGTGCCATAGTGCTATGGTTAATTACATAAGTAATGAACAACATAACGAACGAAAAACAAGAGGACAGATAAGCGCATTTGAAAAGCTGTCAGCAACAGAATAATTTCTGGAAAGAAAGGAGTACATCATGCATGAATGAGATTTTGACGCAGGAGAAATCCATATATCTGCAGATCGCAGAGATGATCGAGACAGATATTTTAAGGGATATTCTTCTGGAAGAGGAACGAGTGCCGAGCACGAATGAACTGGCGAAGCTATATGCCATTAATCCGGCGACAGCAGCCAAAGGAGTGAATATTTTGGTGGATGAAGGTGTTTTATATAAGAAAAGAGGGATTGGAATGTTTGTGTCAGCAGGTGCGAAAGAGGCAATCTTAAGCCGGAGAAAGAATGAATTTTATGATAACTATGTAAAAAAATTGTTAGAGGAAGCAGCGAGCATCGGACTTGGAAAAGAAGAAGTCATTCAGTTGATACAATCCGGCAATGAAGCGTAAAGAGCTGTCCGGATGGAAAACAGTGATACCGGAAGCATGGAATCATGCAAATAAGAGGAATGATACAGGAAAATGTATTTTAAAGTTGTGAAAAGAAAGGCAGGAAGATGATTCATGGAATCAATCGTATGTAATGGTATTGGTAAAATTTATGGAAAAAAACAGGTGTTAAAGAATATCAATCTCACATTGGAGAAAGGAAAGATTTATGGACTGATCGGAAGAAACGGTGCCGGAAAGACGACATTGTTATCCATTATGTCCGCACAGAATCCGGCATCCGAAGGAACTGTGACATGGAATGGTGAAAATGTATGGGAGAACCGCAAGGCGTTAGATCACATTTGCTTTTCCAGAGAGTTGTCCATCAATCTCTATGGAAGCGGCGTGAGCGGCATGAAAGTAAAAGATTATCTGAAAACTGCGTCCTATTATTATCCAAACTGGGATCAGGCACTTGCGGAGGAACTGATCAAAAAGTTTGAACTGAATACAAAGCAACGTATCAATAAAATGTCCAAAGGTATGCTGTCCATGGTGACGATTATCGTAGCACTTGCAAGCAAAGCCGATTTTACGTTTATGGATGAACCGGTGGCAGGCCTTGATGTTGTAATGCGTGATTATTTTTACCATAAACTGATGGAGGAATATACAGAGACCGGACGTACCTTCGTTATTTCCACACATATTATCGAGGAAGCAACAGACCTGATGGAAGAAGTGGTCATGATCAAAAATGGCGAGGTGCTGCTGAAAGAAAATACGCAGGAACTTCTGGAGAGAAGCTACCATGTAAGTGGTCTTGCAGAAGTTGTGGATCAGGCAACGGAAGGCTATGAGAGACATCATGAAGAGAAGATGGGAAGAAGCAAGAGTGTGACGATCCTTTTGGAGGAAGGACAGAAGCTGCCAGAAGGCTATGATGTGACCATACAGGCACTCAATCTGGAAAAATTGTTTGTATCCCTTTGCGGAATGGAGGAGTAGACATGGCAGAGAGCAGGATTATTAAGAGAAATGTTCGATTCTGGGGAAAATCAGGATTGCAGCTGACCGGCATGATGTTGATTTTTATGGTTGTATATGGATTCCTGTTTAATATGGGAAGCAGCAGGGTATTTGGGGATTTCTGGAAAACAGCCTATTTTTATGGCGGGATCATAAGCGTTTTATTTGCCATGATCGGACCGGTTTCTTATGTGGGATCTTATCTTCCGCTGACATTGTCTTTTGGCTCCGGAAGAAGGGAGGCAGTCTTTGGCGCACAGATTTTCTGTGTGGTCTATGTAGTAAGCGCCTATATCATTCTGGTATTTGCAGGGATTATGAGCAGTGGAAAGTTCAATGGAAAGCTGAATGCTTTGATCGCAGTTCTGTTTATATTCATGACAGCGATCGGGCAGCTTGTCTCGGTTGCACAGATGCATTTCGGAATGAAAGGAATGATCATAGGAATCGTCATGGTGGTATTAGGTATAGTCATCGGTATTGTGGCAGGAATTGGATTTATTGACCAGATCATGGCGTGGATCAACAGAATACAGACGAATGTAGTATGGACATTGCTTGCGATAGCAGCGATTGTCAGCATTGCGTTGTATGCAGTCAGTGTCATGGCACTTTTCCGTGAAATGAGACATTACGAAGTGAAAGCATAAGTTGGGAGGCGGAAAGAATGAACAGTTTTTTGATTCAGTGTAAGGTGCGGAAAGCAGAGCTTTTGCAATTTCTTGGAATTACTGCTGTGGGATACTTAATTGGTCTGATCGTTGTATTTATTGTGATGAACGTGGCAAAAGAGAATACCTGTGCAACAGCCGGAACCATGCTGGCGGTCATCGCCTTTGCTTTTATACATTTATTTGGGATAACTCTTTCTTTTATGGGGGATTTTAACATGGCAATTTCCCTGGGTGCGACCAGAAAAAGCTTTGTCTCAGGCTATGTACTTTTTAATCTGCTGGAGATCGCAGTGCTGGAACTTGAGATCGTTGTGTTTGGTGTAGTTGAGAAGTTTTTGCTGGAAAATGCATTTCCACAGGCGGTTATGGAAATTGACCTGACAAACTTTTTTACATGGAACTATCTGTCAGGTGTCCTGGTCGTATTTACAGCAGTCGAAATGTTTTTCGGCGCAGTTATTTTAAGATATGGCATGAAAGTGTTATGGATTTTATGGGCGGTCTGGATGATAATCTGTCTGGTTCCCATGAATATTGCAAAGAATGAAAAGCTTTCCGGTGAACTTGCGAAATTAGGGCTGTTTCTGGGTGGAAAATTCACGCCACAGGGAATTGTGGCTCTGGTGATTGCCTTAACAATTGTTGTAGCTGCGATCACATGGAACATTCTTCGGAAACAGCGAGTGACAGCATAAATATTATGTGATAAGATAAAACCATGTGGGTGAAAAATACCTGCATGGTTTTTGTTATGACGACCACTAATCAGATAACAGGATTACGGAAAAATATAAGGGGATTATGATGAACGATAAGTTAGAACAGTTACAGAAATATTTAGAGAAAATGGAACAGTTCAACCATGTGAACACATTATTGTATTGGGATATGAGAACCAACACTCCAAAGGAAGGATTTGCAGGACACAGCGATGCACTCACTTATTTTTCAACGGAGCAGTTTTCCATGTCGACCTCGGATGAACTGAAAACGTTATTGGATACACTGGCAGAGCCGGAAGAGTTTGAAAAGCTTGACGATAAGTGGAAGTTTGTTGTAAATAAAATGAAAACAGATATGGACAGAAATCGCAGAATTCCAAAAGAATTTTATGAAAGCTTCGTGAAAGCACAGTCGGAATCGGAGAATGCGTGGGAGGAAGCGAAGGAAAAAGCAGACTTTTCTGTTTTTGCCCCACATTTGCAGAAAATGATCGATATGACAGCGGAGATGACCGGTTACACAGATCCGGAAAAAGAAGTTTACGACGCACTGTTAGACCAGTATGAAAAAGGAATGGATTCCGCTACGATGGACCGCCTGTTTGAAGATTTAAAAGCAGAGCTGATTCCTCTGGTGCAGAAAGTGCTTGCAGCGAAACAGCCGGATGACAGCAAGTTTCATGCTTCATTTGACAAGAATGCGCAGAAGGAAGTGGAGAAGCTTTTGCTGAGTTATATCGGATTTGACTGGAACAGAGGAACAACCGGGGAATCTGCACATCCGTTTACACTAAATTTTTCGTCAAAGGATGTGCGTGTGACTAATCATTTTTATGAACATGATCCGCTCAGTGCGATGTATTCGGCAATCCATGAGGGTGGTCATGCGATTTTTGAGCAGAATGTGAATCCGGATTATGACGGAACGGTAGCGGGAAGCTGCAGTTATATGGGAATCCATGAGAGCCAGTCCCGTTTTTATGAGAACATTCTTGGAAGAAATAAGAATTTCTGGATTCCGGTTTATGCAAAAGTGCAGGAAAAAATGCCACAGCTTCAGGACGTTTCGTTGGATGAATTTTATAAGGAAGTCAATCATGTGAGAAACAGTTTTATCCGCACAGAGGCAGATGAACTGACTTACTGTTTCCATATTATTTTAAGATATGAGATCGAGAAGGCAATTTTCCGCGACCATGTGAAAGTGGAGGAACTTCCGGCACTCTGGAATCAGAAAATGCAGGAATATTTACAGATTACTCCGGCAGATGATGCGGAAGGAATTTTGCAGGATATGCACTGGTCTGACGGTTCTTTTGGTTACTTTCCATCCTATCTGCTTGGCAGTATTTATGACGGCATGTATTTAGATCGTCTGGAGGAAGAACTTGGCTCTGTGGATGCGCTGCTCGCGGAGGGAAGAATCGGTGAGATTACAAAATGGCTGAATGAGAAGATTCATCAGTATGGTTCTACCAGAAGCCCGAAAGAAGTGATCAGATACGTCTGCGGCAAAGAAGTTTCAGCAGAACCGCTGATTCGTTATTTCAAAGAAAAATATACAAAAGTTTATAATCTTGGTTAAAAAAGAAATTTTTGTGGATAATGGATAGAAAAGGAGAAGTATGAAAAAAGGAATTATTTTTGACATGGACGGAACGCTGTGGGACTCGGCAGCGAACGTTGCAGAATCATGGAATCTTGCCATAAAACAGGATGGCTCTGTTGATAAAAAACTGACGGAGCAGGATATTCAGGGGGTTATGGGAAAGACCATGGATGTGATCGCAGACATTCTTTTCCCGGAACTGGAAAAAGAGGTGCGCATGAAATTGTTAGATCAGTGCTGTTCCATGGAAAATGACTACCTGAGAGAGCATGGTGGAGTTTTGTATCCAAAATTGGAGGAGACACTTTCTGCACTGAAAGAAAAGTATCCGCTCTACATCGTGAGCAACTGCCAGAGTGGTTATATAGAGGCATTTTTAGATCATTACGGATTTGGAAAATACTTTGAAGATATAGAGTGTTATGGAAATAATCTGAGACAGAAGGGCGATAATATCAGATTATTAGCAGACCGGAACGGGTTGACAGAGGCAGTGTATGTCGGCGATATCCAGGGGGATTATGATGCCAGCTGCCACGCAGGTGTCGGGTTCATCCACGCAGCATATGGGTTTGGAACAATTGCAGCGGACGTGCCGGAAATCCATACATTTGAGGAACTTACAGAGACAGCAGACCAATATTTTGCTCTGCGGTAAGAAATTATAAGGGTTTATCATATGACAAAATTAGATGAGTTAGTAACACAGATCAACAGAGAACACGTTTATATCCAGACACATAATTTTCCGGATCCGGATGCCATCGCAAGTGCGTTCGGCCTGCAGGAACTGTTAAAGCTTCGCGGGATTCATGCGACGATCTGCTATAAGGGGAAAATCGACCGTTACAGTACAGACAAGCTGAGAGAGATTTTGGACATCAGACTGGTAAATATTGAGAATATTGACAGTGAACTCACGGAGGACGACGAGGTTATCCTGGTAGATGCGCAGAAGGGCAATTCCAACATTATCGATATGACCGGGGATGAGATCATCTGCATCGACCATCATCCGGTTTATGAGAAAACGGAGTACCGGTTTACGGATATCCGGCCGGGTGTCGGGGCTTGCGCATCGATCATAGCACAATATTTTTTTGAAAATGAAATACCGATGGATCAAAGAATTGCAACAGCGCTGACATTTGGAATCCGTATGGATACACAGAAATTGTCGAGAGGCGTATGCAAGATGGATATGGAAATGATCTGGCGCATGTTTGACCTGTGTGATCAGGATATGATTTATCTCTTAGAGAACAGCACACTCTATTTTGAAGATCTGATGGCGTATTCCAAGGCGATCTCAAGCATTGAGGTGTTTGAGAATATCAGTTTTGCAGATACCGGAAGGGATTGCCCGGAGGCTCTGATCGCCAGTGTGTCAGATTTTATGCTTGCATTGGTGGAAGTCTCTTTTTCAGTGGTCTATTCCAGAAAAAAAGAAGGGATCAAAATTTCTGTGCGGAGTGAGCGTCCCACATTAGATGCCGGAAAAATTATAAGCAAGGCGTTAAAAGGCATCGGAAGCGGTGGCGGGCATGCTACGATGGCAGGCGGTTTTGTGCCGTTTGACGGAAATGACCGGGAGGAAGATCTGATGATCCAGAACATCCGCGAAAGATTTATCGATGTGATCAGCAGGACGAAACGAAAGTCATTAAGATAGGTGGAAAATCTTGACTTTTCGGGGAAATCTCTGTATAATCACAGAAGGTTAAAGGCAATGATCCATTCATTGCAAATAGAAAAGACGATGACGAAGACAGTAGTTGTTAAGAGAAAGGCAAAGAGAGCCGGGATTGGTGTGAACCGGTGCGAGTATCTTAGGAATGAACATCACTTCCCAGTCGCAGTCCGAAATGTTTTGACTGAGTAGGCACTGACGTTTTTCCTACGTTACAGGGAACGGGTATATGATTTTTATAAAATCTGTACATTGTAATTAGGTGGTACAACGATCATTTAAGGCTCTCGTCCTATTTACAGGATGAGAGCCTTGTTTAGATTGAGGAGGATTATATGTATAACAAAGTTGAAACAAATATGAACTTCGTTGACAGAGAAAAGCAGACAGAGAAGTTCTGGGAAGATCATGACATCTTCAAAAAATCAATGGAACAGCGCAAACAGGGAGAGACCTACACATTCTATGACGGTCCTCCGACTGCAAATGGAAAACCACATATCGGACACGTATTAACACGTGTTATCAAGGATATGATCCCAAGATACCAGACTATGAAGGGAAAATATGTTCCGCGTAAAGCCGGATGGGATACACACGGACTCCCGGTTGAGTTAGAGGTAGAGAAGATGCTCGGCTTAAACGGAAAAGAGCAGATCGAAGAGTACGGTATGGAACCTTTCATCAAAAAATGTAAGGAATCTGTATGGAAATACAAGGGAATGTGGGAAGATTTCTCAGGAACCGTTGGTTTCTGGGCAGATATGGAAAACCCATATGTCACCTATGATGACAACTTTATTGAGTCCGAATGGTGGGCATTAAAACAGATCTGGGACAAAGGATTGTTATACAAAGGCTTCAAGATCGTTCCCTACTGCCCTCGCTGTGGTACACCACTTTCTTCGCAGGAAGTTGCACAGGGTTACAAGACCGTAAAAGAGCGTTCCGCAGTGGTACGTTTCAAAGTTGTCGGAGAGGATGCTTATTTCCTCGCATGGACCACAACTCCGTGGACACTTCCATCCAACGTTGCACTCTGTGTGAACCCGGATGAGACTTACTGCAAAGTAAAAGCCGCAGACGGATACACCTACTACATGGCAGAGGCACTTCTTGACAAAGTGTTAGGAAAGCTTGGCAATGAAGAGGAAGGTGTCAAAGCATATGAAGTATTAGAGACTTACACCGGAAAAGATTTAGAGTACAAAGAATATGAGCCGTTATATGCATGTGCAGCAGAAGTGGCAGCAAAACAGCATAAAAAAGGACATTTTGTTACCTGTGACACTTATGTAACGATGTCTGATGGTACTGGTATCGTTCATATTGCTCCTGCATTCGGTGAAGATGATGCGAATGTCGGACGTAAGTACGATCTTCCGTTTGTCCAGTTTGTAAACGGAAAAGGTGAGATGACAGAAGAGACACCTTATGCTGGATTATTTGTAAAAAAAGCTGACCCTGAAGTATTAAAAGATCTGGATGCGCAGGGCAAATTATTTGACGCACCAAAGTTCGAACACGAATATCCACATTGCTGGAGATGTGATACACCGCTTATTTACTATGCAAGAGAGTCATGGTTCATCAAGATGACAGCAGTCAAAGATGACCTGATCCGTAATAATAATACTGTAAACTGGATCCCGGAATCCATCGGTAAAGGACGTTTCGGTGACTGGCTTGAGAACATCCAGGACTGGGGAATCTCCCGTAACCGTTACTGGGGAACTCCTTTAAATGTATGGGAATGTGAAGGCTGCGGACATCAGGAGTCCATCGGAAGCCGTGCCGAATTAGCAGAGAGAAGCGGAAACCCGGATGATGCCAAAGTGGAATTACACAGACCGTATATCGACGCTGTGACCTTCAAATGTCCTGACTGTGGCAAGACCATGCACAGGGTGCCAGAAGTGATCGACTGCTGGTTCGACTCAGGAGCAATGCCGTTTGCACAGCACCATTATCCATTTGAAAATGAGGATTTGTTCAAACAGCAGTTCCCGGCTCAGTTCATTTCCGAGGCGGTAGACCAGACACGAGGATGGTTCTATTCCCTGATGGCAGAGTCCACCTTACTGTTTAATAAAGCTCCTTATGAAAACGTTATCGTTTTAGGACATGTACAGGATGAGAACGGACAGAAAATGTCCAAATCCAAAGGAAATGCAGTCGATCCGTTCGATGCATTAGAGACTTACGGAGCAGATGCGATCCGCTGGTATTTCTACATCAACAGCGCTCCATGGCTTCCAAACCGTTTCCATGGAAAAGCAGTGCAGGAGGGACAGCGTAAGTTCTTAAGCACCTTATGGAACACTTATGCATTCTTTGTACTGTATGCAAACATTGACGGATTTGACGCAACAAAATATAAACTGGAATATGATAAATTATCCGTGATGGATAAATGGTTACTGTCCAAATTAAATACCGTGATCGGCGCTGTGGATGATAACCTTGGCAGTTACAAGATCCCGGAAGCTGCAAGAGCACTCGATGAGTTTGTGGACGATATGAGTAACTGGTACGTAAGACGCTCCCGTGAACGTTTCTGGGCAAAAGGAATGGAGCAGGATAAGATCAATGCCTACATGACACTTTACACAGCGTTAGTAGAGATCTGTAAATGTGCAGCACCAATGATCCCGTTCATGACAGAGGAAATCTATCAGAATCTTGTGTGCAGCATTGATAAAAATGCGCCGGAAAGTATTCATTTATGTGACTTCCCAACCGTTAATGAAGCATACATTGACAAAGAGTTAGAGAAAAATATGGATGAGGTATTAAAGATCGTGGTTATGGGCCGTGCATGCCGTAATGCAGCAAACATCAAGAACCGTCAGCCGATCGGAAATATGTTTGTCAAAGCTCCATTTGAACTTTCAGAGTACTTCAAAGAGATCATCGAGGATGAGCTGAATGTAAAGAAAGTTTCCTTTACCGATGATGTAAGTTCCTACACAAGCTATACATTCAAACCACAGCTCCGTACTGTAGGACCAAAATATGGAAAATATTTAGGACAGATCCAGAAAGCTTTAGCAGAGCTTGACGGAAACGCTGCTATGGCAGAGTTAAAGGAAAATGGATTTATCACTTTGAAGTCTGTCAGTGATGATGTAAAATTAGCAGAGGAAGATCTGTTAATTACAATGACACAGATGGAAGGTTATGTAACGGAGGGGGACAATACAGTAACCGTTGTCCTTGATACCAACTTAACACCGGAGTTAATTGAAGAAGGATTTGTGCGTGAGATCATCAGCAAGATCCAGACTATGAGAAAAGAAGCAGGATTCGAAGTGATGGATAAGATCATGATCTCTTATCAGGCAGATGACAAAGTAGCTGCAATCTTTGACAAATATGGTGATGCGATCAAAGCAGATGTACTCGGACTTGATGTTGTAGCTGGCAGTGTGGATGGATACGAGAAAGAATGGAATATTAATGGGGAAACCGTTCTTTTAGGTGTAAAAAAAGGAGAGTAAGGAAATGTCTAAATCAGCAGCAGTCTTCAATAAGAAAAAATTTATCAATGATGTAACAGAGACAGTCCGTCATATGTACCGCAAACAGTTAAAAGAAGCAAGCCAGCAGGAGATTTTCCAGGCGGTATCCTACGTCGTAAAAGACGTTGTGATCGATGACTGGCTGGCAACCCAGCAGGCATTTGACGATCAGGATCCAAAGATTGTCTATTATATGTCAATGGAATTTCTGATGGGCCGTGCGCTTGGAAATAACCTGATCAATTTAAAAGCTTACAAAGAAGTGAAAGAAGCTCTGGAAGAAATCGGACTGAATCTTGACGTGATCGAAGATCAGGAGCCGGATCCTGCACTCGGAAACGGTGGTCTTGGACGTCTTGCAGCATGCTTTATGGAATCACTGGCAACACTCGGATACGCAGCTTACGGCTGCGGTATCCGTTACCGTTATGGTATGTTCAAACAGCAGATTTCGGATGGTTTTCAGGTAGAGGTACCGGATAACTGGTTAAAGAATGGCTACCCATTCGAACTTCGCAGACCGGAGTATTCCTACGAGATCAAATTCGGCGGCTATGTCCGTACCGAAGACATGGGAAATGGCAACACCAGATTTATCCATGAAGGCTATCAGTCCGTTATGGCGATCCCATACGATATGCCGATCGTAGGATATGATAATCATATGGTAAATACGCTGATGATCTGGGATGCAGAGCCTAAGGAAGGTTTCCAGTTAGATTCCTTTGATAAAGGAGATTATAACAAAGCGGTAGAGCAGGAAAACCTTGCTCGTAATCTGGTGGAAGTCCTTTATCCGAATGACAATCATATTCAGGGAAAAGAGCTTCGTTTAAAACAGCAGTACTTTTTCGTATCTGCAAGTTTACAGCGTGCGATCGCAAGATTCAAAAAGCATCATGAGGATATCCATCAGCTGCCTGAGAAAGCAGTATTCCAGATGAATGATACACATCCGACGGTTGCAGTGGCAGAGTTAATGCGTATCTTACTGGATGAGGAAGGCTTAAGCTGGGAGGATGCGTGGGATATCACAACCCACTGTGTTGCTTATACCAACCATACCATTATGGCTGAGGCTCTTGAAAAATGGCCGATCGAGATTTTCCAGAGACTGCTTCCGCGTGTATATCAGATCGTGGAAGAGATCAACCGCCGTTTTGTTTTACAGATCCAGGAGCAGTATCCGGGCAACAATGAAAAAATTGCAAAAATGGCAATTTTATATGATGGTCAGGTAAAAATGGCGCATCTTGCGATCGTTGCAGGTTATTCTGTCAACGGTGTTGCCAGACTGCACACAGAGATTTTGAAAAAAGAGCAGTTAAAAGATTTCTATGAGATGATGCCGCAGAAGTTCAATAACAAAACCAATGGTATCACACAGAGACGTTTCTTAGCACATGCGAACCCGCTTCTGGCTGACTGGGTGACAGCACATGTGGGAGAAGGCTGGATCACAGACCTTTCCCAGATCAGGAAACTTGCGCCTTATGCAGATGATAAAAAAGCACAGCAGGAGTTTCTGAAGATCAAACACCAGAATAAAGTACGCCTTGCAAAATATATCAAAGAGCACAATGGAATTGATGTAGATCCGGATTCCATCTTTGACGTACAGGTAAAACGTCTTCATGAGTACAAACGTCAGCTGTTGAATATCCTTCATGTTATGTATCTCTATAATGAGATCAAAGAGCATCCGGATATGGAATTTGTTCCAAGAACATTCATTTTTGGTGCAAAGGCAGCAGCCGGTTATAAAAATGCAAAACTTACCATTAAACTGATCAACAGCGTTGCAGAAGTGATCAACAATGATAAGAGTATCAATAATAAGATCAAAGTGGTATTTATCGAGGACTACAAAGTTTCCAATGCAGAGTGGATCTTTGCAGCAGCAGATGTCAGCGAGCAGATTTCAACTGCAAGTAAAGAGGCATCCGGTACCGGTAATATGAAGTTCATGTTAAACGGTGCCCTGACACTTGGAACGATGGACGGTGCGAATGTTGAGATGTACGAGGAAGTCGGACCGGATAATATGTTTATTTTCGGTATGAGCTCGGACGAAGTGATCGCACATGAGCATAACCGTGATTATGATCCGATGCAGATTTTCAACACGGATCAGGATATCCGCAAAGTTCTGACACAGTTAGTGAACGGATTCTACTCACCGAACGACTCCGAACTTTTCCGTGACCTGTACAATTCACTGCTGAATACACACAGCACACAGTACGCGGATACTTACTTCATTCTTGCAGACTTCCGTTCTTATGCAGAAGCGCAGAAGAAGATCATGGAGTATTACAAGAACAAGAGCGCCTGGGCAAAGAGCGCTATCTTAAACACTGCACATTCCGGCAAGTTCTCATCCGACAGAACGATTCAGGAATATGTGGATGATATCTGGCATTTACCGAAGGTGAAGGTTGATGTGGAATAAAGAATAGATGTTTTAATCAGAAGGCAGTTCTGTGATAGGTATATAGTCATTGCTTGGGAAACGTATCTATCATGGAACTGCATTTTTGAAATCTAAAAGTATTTTCAGCAAGCTGATTTGAAAGGCACTAAATCATTATGAAAAATATAACTTTTTTAGACAGCATTAAATGTGCTGTAAAGGGAATGAAGTATGCTTTTAAAACAGAAAAAAATTTTAAATATTATTTCTTTATTGCCTTATTTTTTCTGATTTTAAATATTTTATTAAAATCAACAAAACTGGATTACATTTTGTACATAATTGTAACAAGTGGAGTTTTGATGGCTGAATTAGCGAATACAGCTATTGAACATGTTGCAAATGCTATATCAGGTGAATACAATGAGGAGATTCGATTAGCAAAAGATATTGGTTCCGGTATTGTGTTAATGCAGGGATTTGCTTTTTTTATTGTAGAGGGAATAGTTTTTATCACTAAATTTGTGTAAACAAGAGAGGAAAGACCCGGCAGGCAATCGTATTTGGGATGCGCTGGATCATAACAGAAAATATATGATAATTTTAGATATGTATTTAACGATGTTATCCGTTATATTGGGTGGTATATTGAACATGCTTTTTGTAAAAACAAATTTTTATAAAAAGTATAAATATCCGATTGACTGTAACAGAAAATTCAGGGACGGGAAAAGGATATTTGGAGACAATAAAACATGGATAGGTATTGTGTCCATGATTGTCTGTTGCATCTTATCTCAGGTATTTATAGGTTTTATCTGTAATGCTTTCAATATCAATAATCATAACCAAATCTATCGTTTTTATGAAAATAAAGTAGGGGTTAATGTTTTGACAGGATTTTTGTTCGGCTTTATGTACATGTTGTTTGAACTGCCAAATTCATTTATAAAAAGAAGATTGGATATTGAATGTGGAAAAACAAATATAAATATAATAGGAAAATTATTCTTTGTCATAGATCAGATCGATTCCCTCATAGGAGTCATGCTGATTTTAGTGATATTTGCTAAAATCTCCTGGAAACAATACTTTGCGTATATTTTCATTGGTGGATTCACTCATATTATGGTAAACTTATTTTTATACAAAATCAAAGTCAGGAGAAATGTATGAAAAGGGAAAAGAAGTTATTCATCGGATGCTTTAATAAATCGGTTATTTTAACGTACATTGGAGTTATTTTTGCCCTTGCAGGCATTTTTATATTAATAGATTTACAGGAAGCAGAGCAAATGAACCTTGTGATGTTTTGTCTGATCATTTCTGGTCTGTGTGATTTGTTTGATGGCTTTATTGCCAGAAAATGCAACAGAAATGAAACACAAAAAGCTTTTGGAGTTCAGATCGATACATTATGCGATATTATCTCATTTGTTATATTTCCGTCGATTCTTTTGTATAAAATGGCATTTCAGCATCATTCTCAGATGGTATTTGCGGTTTCTATCGTGATGATTATTTTATATGTTTTGTGTGGTATTACCCGGCTGGCATGGTTTAATATATTAGCCAATGCCGGAAGTAAAACAACTTATTATCAGGGTGTACCAGTTACATACATTTCGTTTGTTGTCCCTGTTTTTTATGTGGGCATTCAAAGAATTCCCTTCCTGATGCGTAATATAAATGATATATTTGTGATCCTATATGGTGTTATGGGATTTTTGTTTGTGGCGAATTTGAAAATAAAAAAACCATCAGGAAAATGGTATGTATTTTTTTCGGTCGCTGCGATTGTCACAGTGGTATTACTTTTTATTTAGTGGTGGTTATGGTTAAAATTTATCATAGAGACAGTAAAAAACTGATAGAAGAAAAAGAATATCAGGAAGAGTTATTGATATTTTTATATAAAACAGTGATAGGAAGATGCTTATTAAAGTTATTTATTGCCAGACCATGGTTCAGCAATTTAAGAGCAAGATATCAGAAGAGCCCTGAATCAAAAAAAGATATTTTGCCGTTTGTAAAAGAATATCATGTAGATATCTCCGATTATAATATCGATCACTTTGACAGTTTTAATGATTTTTTTACAAGGAAAAGAATGTATGGAACGACAACCCGGTCAAATGAATTGATGGCAATTGCTGACAGCAAATTATCTGTTTATAGAGTTGATGAAAAACTGAAATTGAATATAAAGAATTCTATTTATGAATTAAAAGATATTATTCAACAGAAAGAAATTGCTGATTTATATAAAAACGGATATGCTCTTGTGTTCAGGTTAGCGGTGAATGACTATCATCGTTATGTATTTTTTGATGATGGTGAATTAATTTCTTCTGAATTTATAAAAGGTGAATTGCATACCATAAGGCCTGTTTCTGAAAAATATAAAGTGTATGCCAGAAACAGCAGGGTTGTGAATGTCATGGATTCAAAATCGTTTGGTATCATTACGCAGGTTGAAATAGGTGCTTTACTTGTGGGGAAAATTGTCAATCATAATACTCATATGTTCAGCAGGCTGGAAGAAAAAGGTTATTTTGAATATGGTGGTTCTACTATTGTAATGTTTTTTCCACCCAATATCATGATAGATGAAGATATATTAAGACAATCTCAGGCGGGATATGAAACTCAGGTTTTCATAGGTGATAAAATCGGACAAAGAAAGGAATAAAGAGCCATGTTTGCTGCATTAAAAAGGTTAAATATTTATCAAAAAGAAATGTATCCAATCATTTCAAGATTATTATTAGGATATTTGGTGTTTGGTGAAATTTATTTTATCATTCTGTTAAATCATGGAATTATAGATGTGAAGTTTGGAATACAGGAACTGGTTTGTGGATTTACTGTATTTAGTTTTCTGTTCTGGCTTAGGATCGCAGATGATTTTAAGGATTATGAACTTGATTGCAGATTATTTAAAGAGCGGCCATTGCCTTCTGGAAGAGTGACGAAAAAGGATTTGGGTATTTTTATAACAATATTAATCGCTATTACTCTGGTCTTAAATTTTATTTACATGAATAATTTTTTGTTTTGTGTTTTATTATATACCTACGGCTCCTTCATGGCGGTATGGTTTTTCCAAAAACATAAAATTGCGAAATCATTACCTCTGGCTTTAGTTACGCATAATCCTGTTCAGATATTTATCAATCTTTACATAGTATCATTTACAGTTATTAAATATCAGCTGCCATTTTTTGATCTGACGAATATGCTGGCATTGCTGACTTTGTATTTTCCAGCTTTGATCTGGGAAGTTTCAAGAAAAATAAAAGCTCCTGAGGAGGAGACGGAATATGTAACATACAGCAAACTTTTTGGATACAAAAAAGCAGTTAATTTCGTATTTATTGTTACATGGATTGATATTTTTACAAATTTTGCTTTAGTCTGGAATTTAAATAAATGGTCCGTGCTCGCATTGTTACTCAATGTGTTATGGTGCAGCTGGAAATTTGTTGAATTTAAAAAGAATCCTACCAAATACAAAATTGTAACAAAAGTAGAAATGTATACGTATATTCAGGAATCACTGATGATTCTAACCATTATCCTGTACATTATCATGCATAGATAAACTTGGAGAAAAAATGAAACACAGAAATTTGGAAATTTTGAGAGAACATTATATCAGCGTTCCTGATTTTATTGTTGTTGATGGTAAAGAGGAATTGGATCTCAGTTTTTCAAAAGAGGAATTGTTTGCAGTCCGCTCCTCTTTTGAGGTGGAAGATAATGATGAGAACAGTTTTGCAGGACAGTTTGATACTTTTTTAAATATAAACAGAAGGGATGTTTCTTTTTATATTGATAAAGTAAAAGAGAGTTATAAAAAATTAAATATCACAAATACGGCATCAAAAGTAATTGTCCAGGAAATGATACAGTCAGATTATTCAGGTGTTATTTTCACAGCAAATCCAACTGGAATTTTAAATGAAATGGTTATTGTAGCTGGGGAAGGATTAGGGTGCAATATCGTTGAAGATAAAATTTCCACAACAACTTATTATTACAATGTGGATGACAAAAACTATTACTTTGAAAATAAAAACATATTAAATAAAAATATATTAAATGACTTAATTGAAATTGCTGTCAAAATAAAAAAAATTTTTCAGAAAGATATGGATATTGAGTATGCAGTTAAAGATGATAATGTCTACATTTTACAGGCAAGACCAATTACAACTTTAAAATACAGTAAGACGGTCATTTTAGATAATAGTAATATTGTTGAGAGTTATCCGGGAATCTCGCTGCCGTTGACTCAGAGTTTTGCAAAGCAGATTTATGCAGATGTTTTTAAACATTGTATTTATCACTTATCCCAAAAGGATAAAAATTTAGTGGACGGTATGTCAGATCATTTAGATCATATGCTGGCATGCACAAATGGAAGAATTTATTATAATATCAATAATTGGTATCTGATCATCAAGTTATTACCATGCTCAGACAAATTAATTAAAATATGGCAGGAAATGTTAGGGGTTGAGAATAAATATGTAAATGATGAAAAGATACCTGTTACATTTTTAACGAAAATAAAAATTGTGATTTCATTCTTGCACTTTTTAAAATCAACTCCCAGATCAATGGAAAAATTGAACAGAAAATTTGAGGCTGATTTAATAATTTTTAAGGAGCAGGTTCAATCTCAAAATTCGCTTCAGGATTTATTAGATACCTATAAAGTGATAGAAGCGGCAATTTCCAGTGACTGGTATATTACACTGATCAATGATATGTACACTTTTATTTATACAGGACTTTTATCGAAAAAAGAGAAGGAGCAATTAAATGATATTAAGAACCTTGAGAGCATGAAGCCGGTCATGGCTCTTAATATGCTGATTCATGTTTATAAAAAAGAAAAAAAATCGAATCGGTTTAATAAATTATTTGAGCAATATATCGAATTGTATGGCGACAGATGTCTGGGCGAATTAAAGCTTGAAACACAGACTTACAGAGTGAATCCGGATTTGTTATTGGAGTATATTCAAACACATAATGAGACCAGTCTGGACAAGACAAGTGAAAATATGAAAGAAAATAGAAAGTTAAAGAAAGCAAAACTTGGCATTTATAACAGGGAAATCTCAAGATTAAACAGAACCCGGATTTTTGGGCTGGCAAGAAGTATTTTCCTGAAAATTGGTGAAATTCTGACCGCAGAGGGAAAATTAGAACATAGAGAAGACATTTTTTATCTGTTTTTGGATGAGATTAACGAAAAGGATTCTTATATTGAACTGGTAAAGGCGAGAAAAATTGAATATAGAAAAAATGAAAATATTCCAGCTTATAGCAGGCTGGTTTACGCAGATGAAATCGTTGAAAAACATTTTGAAAATATCAGTATCATAAACAATCATGACAATTTATTTGGAATAGGTTCTTCGATGGGAATCGTGGAAGGGGAAGTGATTGTTGTAAAAGAACCTGATTCCAACCTAAGCGTTAAAAATAAAATTATAGTCGCAGAATCGACAGACCCGGGATGGGTATTGCTGATCAAGGATGCGAAAGGGATTATTGTAGAGAGAGGTTCTATTTTAAGCCATACGGCGATCATTACAAGAGAACTGAAAAAGCCTTCTATTGTAAATGTTAAAAATGCAACAGGGCTGCTCAAGAACGGAGACAGAGTGCAGTTAGATGCATACAAGGGAATTGTAAGAAGAATAGATGGAACTTTATAAATGGAGAAGCATATGAACTATAAAGTGATTTATGGAAAAAACGATCTGGTATATACAGGTTTTTTGGCATTACCCGGCAAATTATATCAAAAGAATGAGCTGACACAGGATTATGATACAGAATATAAACTATTACATGAAAAACACACCTTAAGTAAATATTTTAACATTACACCTTTTGTCGTAATTGATAAAAACAGCCAGATGCCTGTTGCACGATGTATGTTGACATATTATCCGGAGGATGATGTCGCATATTTTGGCTTTTTTGAATGTATCGGACAGCAGGAAATAGCAGAACAATTGTTAGATACTGTTTCAAAAAAAGCCAAAAAGGATGGAAAAACGAAATTGTCAGGTCCTGTGGATGCTTCTTTTTGGATAAAATACAGATTGAAAATTAATTTGTTTGATAGAATTCCGTATACAGGGGAACCGTATAATAAAAATTATTATTATAAATTACTCTCGGATTGCGGGTTCGTAGTACAAAATCATTATACATCTAATATTTATCCTATTATAGATATGGATTATTATAACGAGAAATTCGAGAAACGTTATGAACAATTTCTGAATAAGGGTTATGAGATCAAAAGCCCTGCGAAGAAGAACTATCCATATATCATGGAAAAAGTGTATGGACTGATCATGGATTTATACAGTGATTTTCCGGCTTTTAAGTATATTGAAAAAGAAGATTTTATGGATATTTTCGGCTCTTATAAATACATATTAGACTATGATATGGTTAAAATTGCTTTCTATAAAGAAGAAGTTGTTGGATTCTTTATAAGTGTTCCGAATTATGCTAATTTGCCTTATAAATTAAATGTCAGAAATTTTTTTAAAATTCTTCAAATAAAAAATAGACCGGATGAATATGTGATGCTTTATATGGGAGTAGATAGAAGACATCTGGGATTAGGGAATGCATTATCTAATGTTATTACAATGGAATTAAAGAATAAACATGTTCCGAGTATTGGTGCATTAGTAAGAGATGGTAAAATCACACAGAGTTATGCAAGTGAATTAATTCGGGACAGATATGAATATGTATTATTGGAAAAGAAGCTGTAAGGAGAAAAAGGTATGGTCAGTGTATTTCAGGAAACATGGAATGAAGGAGAGGCAGCTATGGCAGAATTTATAAAATTACCTGTTGGAATTGACAATTTTGAAAAAATCCGCAGAGATGGTTTTTATTATGTTGATAAAACCAGTCTGATCGAGCAGCTTTTAAATAACTGGGGAGAGGTCAATCTGTTCACGCGTCCACGTCGGTTTGGTAAGACATTGAATGCTTCATTATTACGGTCAGGATACACACTATGAAACGGTAAAAGAGTGGTATGACGGATACCGCTTTGGAAATGCAGATGTTTATTGCCCGTGGGATGTCATTAATTATTGCGATGCACACAGAAGGAATCCGATGCTTCCACCGGAGAATTATTGGACCAATACCAGTGGAAACGATGTGCTGAAACATTTTATAGAAAGTGCAGGAGCAGCAAAGGGGCTGGCAAAAACAGACTTAGAGAGACTTGTAAATGGTGAAATCGTAGAAAAAGATATACGTGAAGATCTGACTTATAATGAACTGTATGCATCCATGGATAACCTTTGGAGTACACTTTTCATGGCGGGATATCTTACACATAAAGACAGAGTTGATACAAAAAGATTCAGACTTGCAGTGCCAAACAGAGAAATCCGGAACATTATCACGGAGCAGGTTCTGGCTTTGTTTAAGCAGAATGTGGAAAAAGACGGACAGCGTCCGTGATACTTAATGTAAGGTTATGTTAGAAGAAAACTAATTTCAAGAAAGATGTGACATGTAAAAATGTTGCATCTTTCTTTTTTATTGTTGCAGTCTGCGGTCAATTGGTTGCAATGTGAAAACGAACATGATAATGTGATAGTAACAGGAAACGGAAGATGCGCAGAAGCGCAAAACAAGGAGGCTAAATCCTCTCCTCACAAGGGTTCGGATTTTGCTTCGCAAAACAAGGAGGATTTTATGATCTGGGAAGATGTATTAGCAAAATTTAAAGAGTTATTCGGGGATGAGGGTGAAATCGGTGTTTATTTTGCACCGGGACGTGTGAACATGATCGGTGAGCATACCGATTACAACGGAGGACACGTTTTCCCTTGTGCACTCACTATTGGTACATATGGTGTGGCAAGAAAAAGAGATGATAAGAAACTTCGTTTCTATTCCATGAATTTTGAGCAGCTCGGTGTGATTGAGTCCTCAGTAGAAGGATTAAAGCCGGAAAAAGAAGCTGACTGGACGAACTATCCAAAGGGAGTTATGTGGGCGTTTGGCGAGAAGGGAATGAAAGTAGAGCAGGGCATGGATCTTGTTTTATTTGGCAATATTCCAAACGGCTCCGGACTTTCTTCTTCTGCATCAGTTGAAGTTCTGACCGGATATATTTTAAAAGATATGTTTGGATTTGACGTAACAAATCAGGATCTTGCGCTGATCGGACAGTTCTCTGAAAATAAATTCAACGGCGTAAACTGTGGTATCATGGATCAGTTTGCGATTGCAATGGGAAAAGCAGGTCATGCGATTTTCCTTGACACAGCAACTTTAAAATATGAGTATGCACCGATCAAACTGGAAAATGCAAAGATCGTGATCTCCTGCAGCAACAAAAAACGTGGGCTTGGAGATTCCAAATACAATGAGAGAAGAAGTGAGTGCGAGACTGCACTGGCAGAACTCCAGAAAGTTGTTAAAATTGATTCCCTTGGTGAACTCACGGAGGAACAGTTTGAACAGTACAAAGATGCGATCAAAGATCCTGTCAGGGTAAAACGTGCAAAACATGCTGTCTATGAGAACCAGAGAACCATCAAGGCAGTGGAGGCATTGAAGAATAATGATGTTACTCTGTTTGGTGAGTTAATGAACGCCTCCCATGTTTCCCTTCGTGATGATTACGAAGTAACCGGTATCGAGCTTGACACATTGGTGGAAGAGGCATGGAAAGTAGACGGAGTGATCGGTTCCCGCATGACAGGTGCAGGATTTGGCGGATGTACCGTCAGCATCGTAAAAGATGAGGCAGTGGATTCCTTTATTGAAAAAGTAGGTGCTGCTTACAAAGATAAAATCGGTTACGCTGCTGATTTCTATGTAGTTGAGATCGGTGACGGTCCAGTAAAATTGGATTAATAATTCTTATAGATAATTGCGAAACTCATAAATAAGTAGATTTAAATTGTGAAAAATTGACAAAAGCTTGAGAAGACACTGGGGAGCCGCCGGTTCTTAGAAGTCAGATTCTGTATTTCATTCTGATTTATCAGAATTGAAATACAGGAGATGAGTTCTTAGTACCGTTGCGAGCGACACGTAGCGGAAGCGTGTCTTCGAAAATTTTGTTAATTCTTCACAATTGTTACAACCTAAATCAGAGTTTCGCAATTATCTAAATAATTCTTAAATAAAGAGGATAACACAATGATTCAGGAAAGAATTTTAGAATTGACAGAATATGGTCTTGTGACTGGACTGGTGGAGCCGGAAGACAGGAGATTTACCATTAACCGCCTGTTAGAACTTTTTCATCTGGATGAATTAGAAGATGAAGTGGCAGCAGTCTATGCAAAAAGAACTCCGATGACACAGGAGAGCGCAGAGGCAGCATTGGAAGGCATCTTAAATGAGATGCTCGATTATGCGGCAGAAGATGGACTGATGCCGGAGGATACGATCACATACAGGGATCTGTTCGATACAAAGATCATGAGTATGCTTGTGCCGAGACCAAGCGAAGTGATCAAAAAATTCCAGGCACTCTATCAGATCAGTCCAAAGGAAGCAACCGATTATTTTTACAAATTAAGCAGAGATACAAACTACATTCGTAGATACCGTATCAAAAAAGACCAGAAATGGACTGCAGATACCGAGTTTGGAACATTGGATATCACCATCAATCTCTCCAAACCGGAAAAAGATCCGAAGGCGATCGCAGCAGCCAAGCTTGCAAAACAGAGCGGTTATCCAAAATGCCTTCTGTGCAAAGAAAACGAGGGATATGCAGGACGTGTGAACCATCCGGCAAGACAGAACCACAGGATCATTCCGGTAACGATCAACCACAGTGACTGGTTTTTCCAGTATTCACCATATGTTTACTACAATGAGCACTGCATCGTTTTTAACGCAGAGCATACACCGATGAAAATCGAGAAAGCAACCTTTGGAAAACTGTTGGATTTTGTAGAGCAGTTCCCACATTACTTTGTCGGATCGAATGCGGATCTTCCGATCGTTGGTGGATCTATTTTGAGCCACGATCATTTTCAGGGTGGACATTATGAGTTCGCTATGGCAAAAGCACCGGTGGAAAAAGAGCTGGTCTTCAAGGGATTTGAGGATGTGAAAGCCGGAATCGTAAAATGGCCAATGTCCGTGATCCGTATCAGCGCACCACAAAAAGAGCGCCTGATCGAACTTGCAGATAAGATTTTACTTGCATGGAGAGGTTATACGGATGAAGATGCATTTATTTTTGCAGAGACAGAGGGCGAACCACACAACACGATCACTCCTATCGCAAGAAAACGCGGCAATGATTATGAGTTAGATCTTGTACTCCGCAACAATATCACGACGGAGGAGCATCCGCTGGGTGTTTACCATCCACATGCAAAACTTCATCACATCAAAAAAGAAAACATTGGTCTGATCGAGGTTATGGGACTTGCAGTGCTTCCAGCCAGATTAAAAGATGAGATGGCTGCATTAGAGCAGGCAATCTTAGACGGCGCAGAAATCCGTGAGGATGAAGTTCTTGCAAAACATGCAGACTGGGTGGAGGAATTTCTGCCGAAGTATGGATTTACGGCAGGAAGCGGCCTGGAAGGTGAGATTACACCGGAAAAATTACATGAGATCATTCAGACAGAAATCGGTCTTGTGTTCAAAGAAGTTTTATTGGACGCAGGTGTTTACAAGTGCACAGAGGAAGGCAGAAAGGCATTCCGTAAGTTTGTAGATACCGTTAATGCATAAAAATACAGGGGAGTATTTTTTAATAGAAGAGAAACTGTCCGGGCAGTATCCGTAAGGAAAATGTCCAGTGGCAGTTTTCTTTTTTTATCTATTTACTTTCATACAGTATTGTTGTAAAGTAATAATTGTTCAGTAGATCTGTACATTTACGGTGCAGACAGCAGGAAAAACATTCGAGAGTAAGAAAACAGTGAGGAAGAGAATATGATTTCACAGAAAATACAGAAGGCATTGCAGGGAAGTTCTGCGATCCGTGCAATGTTTGTAGAGGGAAATGAACTTGCCGCCAGGGTGGGAAGAGAGAACGTGTATGATTTTTCATTGGGGAATCCTGCAACACCGGCTCCGGCAGCATTGAACGAGGCAATTAAGCAACTGGTGGATGAGACCAATCCGCTGGTTTTACATGGATATATGGACAATGCCGGTTACCCGGATGTCCGTCAGGCGGTTGCTGAGAACTTAAACAGGCGTTTTGGAACTGCATTTACTTCCCATAATATTGTGATGACAGTGGGAGCAGCGGGAGGATTGAACATTATTTTTAAAACGATCTTAGATCCGGGTGACGAGGTGATCGTGTTCGCCCCATATTTCGGAGAGTACAAGAGTTATGCGGCCAATTTTGATGCGGCAGTCGTGGAGGTAGCGCCGGATTTTGAAACATTCCAGCCGGATCTGGCTGCTTTGGAAAAAGCGGTCAATGAAAAGACCAAGGCAGTAATCGTGAACACGCCAAACAATCCGACCGGTGTGATCTATCATGAAGAAACCATGAAAAAGATGGCTGAGATTCTGGAAAAGAAGGAAAAAGAGATTGGACACGAAATTTATCTGATTTCCGATGAGCCTTACCGTGAACTTGTCTACGATGGAAATCAGGAGGATTTCCTGACGAAATACTATAGGAATACGATTGTAGGTTATTCCTTCAGCAAGTCTCTTTCCCTTCCGGGTGAGCGTATCGGATATGTGGTTGTTCCGGATGAGGTGGAAAATGCAGATCAGGTCATTGACGGCATTGTTGTATCCAACCGTACCCTTGGTTTTGTAAATGCACCGTCTCTGCTTCAGAAAGCGGTAGCAAAATGTCTGGATGAGAAAACCAATCTGGTATTTTATGATGAAAACAGAAAGATGTTATACGAGGGACTGCAAAAGCTCGGTTTCCACTGCATTAAACCGGAAGGCGCTTTTTATATGTGGGTAAAATCTCCGGAAACGGACGAAGAAAAATTTGTTGCAGCAGGTAAAAAATACAATATCATCATGGTAAAGGGCAGCGCATTCGGATGTGCAGGCTATGTCCGTCTTGCTTACTGTGTTTCCCATGAGACGGTAAAAAATGCCCTGACTGCGTTTGAAAAACTGGCAGAAGATTACGGATTGTATACTGAATGAAATGACTCGGAAATGAGCAGATTGTAATGAATTTGTGAAATATATCAGGAAAATTGAGAGAGTGGAGAGAGTAAAATTTATGAGTAACTGGGAAGAATATGTAAGAAAAGTGGAACCGTATGTTCCGGGAGAACAGCCAAACCAGCCGGACATGATCAAATTGAATACCAACGAAAATCCATATCCGCCCGCACCGGGAGTGGTAGAGGCTCTGAAGAACTTTGATGCAGATAAGCTGCGGCTTTATCCGGAACCAACCTGCAAAGTGTTAGTTGATGCGATCGCAGATTATTACGGAATCAGGAGCAGTCAGGTATTTACCGGTGTCGGTTCTGATGATGTGCTTGCCATGATATTTATGACGTTTTTTAACAGCAAAAAGCCGATCCTGTTTCCGGATATCACCTATTCTTTTTATGATGTGTGGGCAGATATGCTTCGAATCCCATTTGAGACAAAAGCGTTAGATGATGATTTTCAGATCAGAAAAGAGGACTATTATGGGGAAAACGGCGGCGTGGTGTTCCCAAATCCGAATGCACCGACCGGAATCCTGATGCCGCTTTCAGAGATCGAGGATATCATTGCACACAACCGCAATGTGATCGTAGTTGTGGATGAGGCATACATTGATTTTGGCGGGGTGTCTGCGCTGCCTTTGATCGAAAAATATGACAATCTTCTCGTGGTACAGACCTTTTCAAAATCGCGTTCTCTGGCAGGTATGCGGCTTGGCTTCGCGATGGGAAATGAAAAGCTGATCCGGTATATCAATGATGTGAAATATTCTTTCAATTCCTACACGCTCAATCAGACAGCGCTTGTACTTGGTGTGCAGGCGATCAGGGACAGGGAGTATTTTGAGGAAACCTGTGCGAAAGTCATCGCTACAAGGGAATGGACGAAGTGCGAACTGAAAAAGCTTGGATTTTCCTTTGGGGATTCCATGAGCAACTTTATTTTTGCAACACATGAAAGAGTTCCTGCAAAAGAAATATTTGAAGTACTCCGGGAGCATAACATTTTCGTGCGCTATTTTTCCAAGCCGAGAATTAGCAATTATCTGCGTATCAGCATCGGAACCCAGCAGGAGATGGAGCGTCTGACCGCTTTTCTGGCTGTTTTTCTGGGAGAATAACAGGATGCCGTCAGGTATAAATTAAAGTTATAGTTAATATGAAAATAAGTGTTGCTTTTTCGACTGGATTCGACTATTATAGAATTTGCATCTGTAACACTTTAGTGTGTAAAACAGATATTTACTTTAAAACTTTACTATGATAAAATGTGCGTAGATTGGAAGTTTCTGATTATAGTAAAAGATGATATCATTTTGATTTATGAGAAGGAGAAGGTAAAATGAGCAAGAAACTAAGGACCGAGGCAGTAGACCATCTTTTTGATGCGATTTTAAGCCTGGAAAACAGAGAAGAATGTTATACTTTTTTTGAAGATGTCTGCACTGTGAATGAACTGCTTTCCTTATCACAGCGATTTGAGGTTGCCAAGATGCTGCGCGACCAGAAAACATATCTTGATATTGCAGAGAAAACAGGTGCTTCCACAGCGACCATCAGCCGTGTAAACCGTTCTTTAAATTATGGAAATGACGGATATGACATGGTATTTGCCAGAATGGCAGCATCAGAGACAAACGAAGCGTAAAACAGAATAGAAAAAACCGGAAAAAAAGAAAAACCCGGAGCTGCACGGATCATGTCTGGTATAGACAGTGTTCCATTCAGCACCGGGTTTTATTTTTCTTTTTTGGAAGAATCTTTTTCTTCGTGCAGCATCTGATCGACAATGCGCTCAATAATTGTTTTTTTCAGGTAGACATCATAGCTTAACATACAGATAAAGCTGAATGTCCGTAAAAGCTCCGCGTCCTCACCGTCCATTCCCTCAAAAGTTTTCATGGAGGTGTTAAACTTTTTTGCAAGGTCTTTCATGATATTTAAGGTTTCCTGATGCTCTAAACCGAATACTTCTTTATAGATATCCTCAAGACTCATCTCAGAACTGCCTTTTCCAAAATACTTGTCCGTGATCGGATTTAAAATACTCTGGATGTCACTGATACTTAAGATACTCTTAAAATAGTAGATAAAGATCAAAGTCAGCACATGTTCTTTGGAATATTTTTTCTTTTCTGGAGGAGGAAGAAGATCGTTTTTCGCATAATTGTTGATCATGGTCTTTGTCAGAATCTTATCGTCCTCATGCCGCTTGGATGTGGCAAGCTGGGAATCCATAAATGTTGTCACCTGATCCATGTAAAGATCGATATTTGGGATATCTTCCGGTTTTACATAGTCGATTTTGTTAAATTCATCTAATATATCACTTAAAAATTGTTTTGTATTCATTTTTTTACCTGCTTTTACTCTTACTGGTTCAATCGTATTCTCTACATCAGATTATATAGTATTGAAAACTAGATGACAAGATACAATTGAATTTAATTGTATGAATTTGAATGTGGACGGTCGTAGATTTTTTCTGACGCAAAAGTAAAAAAAGAGACGGGTGTATTTGACAAAAATATATGTTTGTCATATAATGCACTTAACAGGAAAGCCGATAGATAGGTGTGAGCTATCTACTCCGGCGAAAAATCAATGTTAAAATAACCGTCAACTTTTCTCAGGAGCTGGACGGTTATTTTTTATTGTTAAAAAAAGAAAATATGTTCGATTTTACTGTTCATAAGCAGGGATAATGTGTTACAATAGATGGGAATATGATATTGTAATAAAAAGGGATTGAATATTAAAAACAACAACGAAAATGGAGATTTCTATGAGTATTTATGATACATTGAACGAACAGCAGAGAGAAGCGGTATTTCACACGGAGGGACCGGTTTTGATCTTGGCGGGTGCAGGTTCCGGAAAAACGAGGGTTCTGACACATCGAACCGCTTATCTGATTGAAGAAAAGGGCGTGAATCCATACAATATTATGGCAATCACCTTTACGAATAAAGCGGCAGGTGAGATGCGTGAGAGAATCGACCAGCTTGTGGGATATGGCTCTGAGAGCATCTGGGTATCAACGTTCCATTCTACCTGTGTGCGCATTTTAAGACGTCATATTGACCGCATCGGGTTTGACACTAATTTTACAATCTATGATTCCGATGACCAGAAAACACTGATGAAGGATATCTGTAAACGTCTGAATGTGGATACTAAGATTTACAAAGAGCGAAGTCTGCTTGCTGTGATTTCCAAAGCAAAAGATGAACTGGTAGATCCACAGGAATTTTCTCTCCGTGCGGCTGCTTCCGGGGATTTTGCGAAACGGAAACAGGCAGAGATCTACAGAGAGTATCAGGATGCACTGCGGCGGAATAATGCACTTGATTTTGACGATCTGATCGTAAAGACGGTTGAATTGTTTAAAACGGATGATCAGGTGTTAGACTACTATCAGGAACGCTTCCGCTATATTATGGTGGACGAGTATCAGGATACGAATACGGCACAGTTTGAACTGATCAGTATTCTTGCCAGAAAGTATAAGAACCTGTGTGTTGTTGGTGATGATGACCAGTCTATCTATAAGTTCCGCGGTGCGAATATTTATAATATCCTGAACTTTGAAAAACATTTTCCAGAGGCAGTGACGATAAAACTGGAACAGAATTACCGTTCTACGCAGAATATTTTAAATGCTGCAAACGGAGTGATCTCCAACAATATGGGACGAAAAAGAAAGACACTCTGGACAGACAATGAAGAGGGGAAAAAGATCGGTTTCAAGCAGTTTGAGACAGGCTATGAAGAGGCAGAGTATGTCGCAAAGGACATCAATGCCTGTGTGAAGGACGGCAGATATCATTACGGTGACTGCGCTGTTCTCTACCGCACAAACGCACAGTCCCGTCTTTTTGAGGAAAAATTTATCGTATCCAATATTCCATATAAGATTGTCGGCGGCGTGAACTTCTATGCAAGAAAAGAGATCAAAGACCTGCTTGCCTATTTGAAAACGATCGATAATGCAAGAGATGATCTTGCTGTCCGCAGGATCATTAATGTGCCAAAACGTGGAATCGGTGCAACAACCTTAAACCGTGTGGCAGATTATGCGGCTGCGGCAGACATCAGTTTTTATAATGCATTGAAAATGGCAGACGATATTCCGACACTCGGCAAGAGTGCTGCAAAGATCAAGCCATTTGTGAATTTTATTCAGGTGATGCGCAGTAAAGTAGAGATTATCAGCGTTTCTGAACTTTTGCAGGAGATTATAGACGAAACCGGATATGTGAAAGAATTGGAAGCGGAAGATACCGAAGAGGCAAAGGCGCGTATTGAGAATATCGATGAGCTGATCAGCAAAGTGGTTGCTTACGAGGAAGGCGAGGAACATCCGACACTCAGTGGTTTTTTAGAGGAAGTGGCACTGGTTGCAGACATCGACAGTCTCGATGAGGGCAGTGATTATGTTGTTTTAATGACATTACATAGTGCGAAAGGTCTGGAGTTCCCGAAAGTTTACCTTGCCGGAATGGAGGATGGGTTGTTCCCAAGTTATATGTCCATCACTTCGGACAGTTCTTCTGAGGATCTCGAAGAGGAGCGACGCCTGGCTTATGTGGGGATCACGAGAGCCAAAGAAGAACTTACAATTACCTGTGCAAGACAACGTATGATTCGTGGCGAAACGCAATATAATAAAGTATCGCGGTTTGTTCGGGAGATTCCGTCTGAACTGTTGGACAGTGAACTGAGAAAGCCGGCATCTGCAAGAGAATCTTCTTTTGGAAAAGAGAGCAGTTTCCCATCTTTTTTACAGAACCAGACAACAGCAAGACCGAAAAGAACAACACTGCGCCAGCAGCCTTCCGGACAGAGCATGCAGGCAAAGGCACTTGTCACAAAGGGTGTTGTAAAGTCAGAGCTTGACTATGGCATCGGGGACGCCGTATCGCATATCAAGTTTGGCAGAGGAGTTGTGAAAAACATCATGGATGGCGGAAGAGATTACGAGGTGACCGTGGATTTCGAAGGATATGGTGTGAAAAAAATGTTTGCCTCTTTTGCAAAATTAAAGCGTATCTGATTCTATTTGTAAGCAGGGACGTTTGTGTATCCGAAACTCTAAAAAATATATAAAATTTTTGAAAAATGTAAATTTTTTATATTCGAAAAGTAAAGGATATGATATAATGAGCGTAAGCAATGAGCGGTGCACGTAGATTTTTCTGGTGTGTATTGCGTTTAGGTTTTGCATATCCTAAAAAGTATAAATTAGAGAAGGAGCGGAACACTATGAACAAGGTGGAAGATTTCATCAATGCGACAAAGTTAAACGACTTACTCAATAAGAAAGAGGATCTGATCAATATGACAAAGTTGAATGAATTATTAAACAAAAAAGAAGCAGAAGAAAAGAAAACATCAAAGGTTGTATGGATTTTTGCAATCATCGGTATTATTGCAGCAGTTGCAGCAGCAGTATATGGCGTATATCGTTTCTTTACACCAGATTATCTGGAAGATTTTGAAGACGATTTTGAAGATGATTATGATGACGATTTCTTCGAAGATGAAGAGGACGAAGAAGAGCCGGCAAAACCAGCAGAGAAAAAAGAAGAAGAATAAAAATAATCTGGAGGGCTGCGGATGCAGCCCTTTTTTCTTGTGTAACAGATAAAAGAAATAGAAAACTGTGAAGTTAATAAAATGTCAATGGAATCATGGACTATTTTATAGTTGATGAAATAAAAATGCGAGGGATTTATGAAAAAAGGACAAATCATAGAAGGCGTGATCGAGCGCGTAGACTTTCCAAATAAGGGAATTATCAGAACAGAGGATGGCAGACAGGTTATTGTAAAAAATACGATACCGGGACAGAAAGTGTCTGCTTCCATCAATAAAATCCGCAAAGGAAAGGCAGAGGGCAGACTTTTAGAGGTATTGGAAAAGTCACCGCTGGAAGGGGACAAAACAGGATGTGTCCATGCCGGGGAATGTGGAGGATGTACTTACCAGACACTTCCATACGACAGGCAGCTTGAGATGAAAGCAGAACAGGTAAAAAAATTAATGGATGATGTGATCGATCAGGAAAACCGGGATTACCAGTTTCTGGGAATCAAGGAAAGTCCAAGGAAGACCGGATACCGTAATAAAATGGAATTTTCCTTTGGGGATGAATTTAAGGATGGACCTTTAGCACTTGGAATGCATAAGCGTGGAAGCTTTTATGATATTGTGACGGTGGAAAACTGCCAGATCGTGGATGAGGATTTCAGAAAGATCCTGTCTGTCACACTTGCTTATTTTCGTGAAAAAAATATCACCTATTACCATAAACTGCGTCACACCGGATATTTAAGACATCTGCTTGTCCGTAAGGCAGTCAAAACAGGGGAAATATTAGTAGATCTGGTGACTACAACGCAGACGGATTTTCAGGGAATTGCCGGAGCACAGATGGATGAAGTTAAAAGTACGTTGAACAATGCACAGGAAAACGCATTTGCAGGAACGGAAGAGGAATTATTAGAGGGCTGGAAAGCTGCTCTTCTTGCAGCAGATTACAAAGGTATCATGACAGGTATTCTGCATACGAGAAATGACAATGTGGCAGATACCGTGACGAATGAAGGCACGGATGTTTTATATGGACAGGATTTCTTTTACGAGGAATTGTTAGGGCTTCGCTTTAAGATCACACCATTTTCTTTTTTCCAGACAAATTCCCTGGGTGCAGAGGTGCTATATCAGACTGCCAGAGAGTTTATCGGAGATGCACTTCCAAGCGGAACAGACGCAGATATTGCGGAACATGGTAAAATTGTATTTGATCTGTATTCCGGAACTGGAACGATCGCACAAATGCTTTCTCCGGTAGCTAAAAAAGTGATCGGTGTGGAGATCATTGAGGAAGCAGTGGAAGCTGCCAAAGAGAATGCACAGTTAAATGGTTTACATAACTGCGAGTTTATCGCAGGGGATGTGCTCAAAGTCATTGACAGCATTGAAGAAAAGCCGGATTATATTGTACTTGATCCACCAAGGGACGGAATCAATCCAAAAGCTTTGGAAAAAATCATTCGTTACAATGTGCCTCAGATGGTTTATATTTCCTGCAAGCCGACCAGTCTGGTAAGAGATCTGGAAGTTTTACAGGCGAGAGGTTATGAAGTGAAAAAGATCTGTTGTGTCGATATGTTTCCTTCGACGTTTCATGTTGAGACGGTTGTCTTGCTTTCCAAGGGAATGGTCGACAGCAGAAAAGTTAAGGTGGACTTCTCTCTGGAGGATATGGATTTATCTGAATTTAAAGGAAAAGCAACTTACGAGCAGATAAAGACTTATGTACTGGAGCAGACAGGACTGAAGGTTTCTTCGTTGTATATTGCACAGATTAAGAAGAAATGTGGATTGGATGTGGGAGAGAATTTTAATCTGCCTAAGTCAGAGAATGCGAGACAGCCACAATGTACACAGCAGAAGGAAGAAGCGATTATGCAGGCGTTTAAGCATTTTGGAATTGTATAGATTGTGGACAAGTAGCATCGTGAGTCTATCTTACTGCTAAGTAGCGAAAAAAGGACATTCCTGAACCGTAATTATTACGGGTCAAGGGATGTCTTTTTTGATTGTCTTGGAGTGTTCAAAGGACAAGGTAATGAAACTGAAAAATTAAGACTTATATGAATAATATCTATCTTATCTAATCTAAAGATAAGGATGGATGGGATGATTGCTAAGATTGAAGAATTCGCTTTTTCATGATATACTTTTTCGTAACTGTTAGCAATAAATTATCCAATTTACTGATAGAAAAAAATGATAAATACGCAATTGCAAGAAGATTAGCCGTTTTCTCTGCAACTGTCTTCACAAGGAGAATAGGCATTTTTATAATGGGGCAGAGGAAGTTATCACCTTTTGTGAGAAATGCGGTATAAGCTACCATATAAAAGCAAAAACATAAACGAAAGAACGAGGTAAATAACTGTGGCATTACTACAGGATTTGATAAAACAGATTGATGATGAGACGCTTAGACAGCGAATTATGATGGAGGTGGGTAAGCTTACCAAGCAGAAAAAGTTCGGTCTGGTCTTTGAGGAGCATCTGCCAGAATGCACGCCACTTTATGATGTAGAAATTAGAATAGATTCCAAGGTGGCATTGAAAACCGGACAGGTATCGGATATTTACATCGTGCGAACCATTGATGGAGATAAGGTAATCTGCGAACACAAGATAGATCATGCTCAGGTGGAGTTCGCGCTGGACGAACTTGTTGCTATTGCGGAATTCGGTGAGCCGATTTATCCGTATCTTAAGCCGATAGATATGGTTTGTAATGCACCCGACAGTGACCTTTGGCATACGCTGATAGAGGCAGATAACTACCATGCTCTTCAATTACTGGAATATCTGTATGCTGGCAAGGTAGATTGCATTTACATTGATCCACCCTACAATACTGGAGCACGAGATTGGAAATACAACAATGACTATGTAGATGGTACCGATGCCTACCGTCACAGCAAGTGGTTGTCGTTCATGGAGAAGCGACTGAGGATGGCGAAGAAACTGCTGAATCCAAAGGACTCCGTGCTGATTGTTACGATTGATGAGAAGGAATATTTGCATTTGGGCTGTCTGCTGGAAGAGATTTTTACTGAAGCACGAATCCAGATGATTACAACAGTAATTAGTGCAAAAGGAGTAGTTCGTACAGGACAATTCTCCAGGGTAGAGGAATACATTTATATCTTGGAATTGGGCAATTCATCTGTTCAGCCAGGTATATATAATATGCTTGACGATGAGATAAAAAAGGAGCCTGACAGATCTATTGAATGGTTGGGCTTTAGACGTAGGGCACCGCAGGCAAAAAGAAATTCAAGACCAAATCAGTTTTATCCTGTATTTGTTAGTAATTCAGATGGCAGGATTATCTCAATTGGGGATGTAGTGAAGCACGGAGTTGATAGAAACTCAATCCCTGTTCCTGAAGGATGTACTGCTCTTTGGCCTTTGAGTAGAGATGGAGACGAAAGGCTTTGGAGTCTTGTGCCAGAACAAGCCAGAATTAATTTTGAAAAAGGATATTTACGAGTCAACAATTGGAATTCTGAAAAAAGAACTGGAACGGTATATTATTTGCCCTCTGGGACAATTGATGACATAGAAAATGGCAAAGCAGAAATCGTAGGTTACAACGCTGATGGTTCTGTAGAGGCAAAATATCATTCAGAAGGAACGACACCACCTAAACGTGTGTGGAACATGAAAACACACAATGCCGAGACATATGGTACGAATATTCTTAATGCCATTATAGGCAAGAGATTTGATTATCCAAAATCTCTTTATGCAGTTCATGACTCACTTCGATTTTATGTGGAACGAAAAAAAGATGCGCTCATTATAGACTTCTTCTCCGGTTCCGGCACGACACTCCATGCTGTTAACTTGATCAATGCAGAGGATGGAGGACATCGCAGGTGTATCATGGTTACGAACAACGAGGTTTCAGAAGCGGAAGCGAAAGTCCTCATGAAGCAAGGCATAAAGCCTAGCGATGAGGAATGGGAAAAACTCGGTATTGCCCGCTATGTGACTTGGCCACGCACGGTCTGTTCCATTGAAGGACATGACGTGAACGGAAATCCGTTGAAAGGCAATTATCTCGGCAGTAATATTCCAATGGCGGATGGATTTAAAACAAATGCCGCCTATTTCAAACTAGGATTCCTTGACAAGGCATCAATTCGTATTGGAAGACAGTTCAGAGAAATGCTACCTATTCTGTGGATGAAAGCCGGTTGTTTCGGACCTTGCCCGGTACTCGTAGATCAGAAAGTTCCCGAATATATGGTTCTCCCAGAGAATCGCATGGCTATATTGAACGACAACAGCTGCTTCAAGAGGTTTGCTGAGGAAGTTGGAAATGCATTGGAAATTGAAACTGTCTATCTTGTGACGGACTCTGATGCAGACTACCGCAGTATGTCTAAAGGATTGAATGTAAAACAGACCTATCAGTTATACAGAGATTATCTGGATAACTTCAGAATAAACAGCAGGAGGTAACCGTGATGAGAGATGAGTTAATATCCTTTCAGCAGACAGCTGTTTCAAAGCTGCTTGCCGAGATAAACAGCGCACAGGCTTACCATAGAGTAGATGGACGTCCGCAGGTGATTGCATTTCGCGCTCCGACAGGCTCCGGTAAGACCATTGTCATGACGGAGGTTATCGAAGATATCTTAAACGGAACAGAGACTACTGTCGAGCAGCCGGAGGCTATATTTGTATGGCTTTCCGATTCTCCTCAACTGAACGAACAGTCAAAGACGAAGATTATACAGAAGGCAGACAAAATTCGTCCAAATCAATGCGTCACGATTGAGGACGATTCTTTTGATCAGGAAATGCTTGATGATGGTATGATTTATTTTCTGAACACGCAAAAACTCGGAAAAGCAAGCCGGCTTGTCAGCGGCAGTGACAGCCGTACATATACCATCTGGCAGTCTCTGCAAAATACCGCCGAGCGGAAAGGCAATCATCTATATGTGATCATTGATGAGGCTCATCGTGGAATGCAAGATAGAGAAGCCGCAAGAGCAACATCTATTATGCAGAAATTCCTGAAAGGTAGCGAAGCTGACGGTCTTGATGCACTGCCTGTCGTTATTGGCATGAGTGCTACAGATGAACGTTTCCGCAGGCTTGTGGGCAATATTTCTTCTGTACGCCATGATGTGGACGTTAGACCGGATGAAGTTAGGGCGTCAGGGCTTTTGAAGGATCGAATTATTATCACTTACCCAGAACAGGACTCCATTGACGATATGGTAATCCTCCAGGCGGCCGCAGATGAGTGGAAAGACAAATGTGAACATTGGAATTACTACTGTACGACGCAAAAAAGTCAGCAAGTGCGTCCGGTACTGGTCATACAGGTTGAAAACCGCAATAGCGACAGTGCCTCTGCTACCGAAATCGGTGAATGTCTATCGCGCATTGAAGCGCGGACAGGTGCAAGATTCTCTGAATATGAGGTCGTTCACACTTTCGGACAGACTGCGACTATTGAAGCGGGCGGTTTGAAGATACACCATGTGGATGCCTCGGACATTGCTGATAATAAGAAAATACGAGTTGTGTTCTTCAAAGAAAATCTCTCGACAGGTTGGGATTGTCCAAGAGCGGAAACCATGATGTCTTTCCGTCATGCACAGGATGCTACATATATTGCTCAGTTGCTTGGTCGAATGATTCGCACACCGTTGCAGCGGCATATCGATGTGGATGAAACACTGAACGAAGTGTGTCTTTTCTTACCGCACTTTAACAAGGATAATGTTGAATCAGTTATGAAAGCATTGCAGGATGAGGAGGGTAGCGACATTCCAGCTGATGTTGAGGGTGAGAGTTACGGAAATGATTCACGTGAGACTTGGGGATACCGTCCGAGGAAACATCAGCCGAAAGTTGATCTGAATCAGATGACTTTGGCGGGTTTTGCACAATCACAGAGTATTTTTGTCGATCCGCTGTTTGAAGCAACAGAAAGTAAAGCAGATGATACGACTAAGGGTGGGACTACGCAGGAAGAGTCTGTATCCTCACAGCAGCAAAAGCCAGATATCAACATCGACAATCCATCTGAAATGAATGTGCCTGCACCGCGGAGTATAAATCAGGGCACAACATTTGCACCTCAGCAATCCGATGTGGGTGTGTCAAGCACACCAGAGCCGGAACAGGAGCAACTTGTTTTCACAGATAGTATTGACAGAGAGGTGATTGCAACATTTATTAACAAAACCGCTCTTATTACCTATGAAATCAAACCATTCAAGACAACGGATTATCTGCCGTCATTGATCAAACTTGCTTCGCTTATTAAGAACACCGGTCTTGATTCCTATGCGCTACACAGCATTCAGCAAGACGGCGTCAGAATGATAAAGGAATACATCGGTAGGTTGAAAGAAAACGGTGAGTATGACACTCTCGCTTCTGAAGTAAAAAAGCTGAACCTGTCGTGGAAGGTCTTTGATGCGTTTGGTAAGGCGGTCAACGAGGATAAGGAATATATTTACTACACATCTTCGGACGAGGACATCGACCGTAAATTTCGAATTGCAGAAAAGATACTTGGTGGATTTGGACTTGGCACGGCATACGGCACTCTGCACTTTAACCCAGAGAATCCGTCCGAGTATATGGTTCATGTCATTTTGTTTGCAGCAGAAAAGGATTGCGTAGATAAACTGCATCTCTATGCTAAAAACAAGTTTAATGAAATGAGCGACACATATAGACTCCAATTTGCTCACATGCAGAGTGAAAAGTACCGCAAACAGTATGATGCCATCATTTCAAACGGAAATGAGGTCAGTGCTCACAGTTTCCATCTTCCGGAGCAAATCCGACCAATAGTTGACCTGGATGGCGAAAAATACTATAACCACTTTTTTGTAAACGAGGAAGTCGGTTACGCAAAGATAAAGTTGGATTCTTGGGAGAAAGCCGTGATTGAGGAAGAGTCAAAGAGGGACGATTTTATTTGCTGGATTCGCAACCCGTCTAAAGGCTGGGGACTTTGCTTGCAAAGATTGGAAAACGGTATTGTTAAGGGATTTTATCCTGATTTTCTCATCATAAGAAATGTTGTGGGAATTGGATATGCCATCGATATTCTTGAACCACACCGTGGTGACTTGACAGACAATCTCTCCAAGGCAAAAGCACTGGTTGATTATGCACAAAAGCAACCGAGTGCACCGATTGGCAGATTGCAGATGATTCGTGAGGGTAAAGACAGTATTACGGGTAAAAAGCGTATGAAACGACTTGACCTCGCCAAGAGCGCAGTTAGAGAGAGAGTTATGCAGTTGCAGTCCACACAGGAGCTGGATGCTCTGTTTCTTGATGACAGTCTGGTAGAGTAATAGGAGAAGAATTCTATGGGAAGAGATGAATATAGGGAAGAACGGGTGAAAAAGGCAGTAATAAAGCATGGAAAAACACTTTGGCATTATACAGATATAAATGCATTATGTGGGATTATTGGTAAGAAAGAAATTTGGTTTGGTAGTGCAGAACATATGAATGATCGAGAAGAATTAATAGGGTTTATTAACGATCTGGAAAAAGAAGTATATGCATGCATTGATTCAGCTAATAAGGAAAAAGCCAATGATGTTTTTGGGCAAATCAAGGATAGATTGCAAAAAGAATATCCATATATATTTTGCGTATCCAAAGCACGTAATGATGCAGCACAATGGGATAGGTATGCATGCGGTGGACAAGGAGTAGCGATTGTATTTAATACAGAAATGTTATTTAAGCTTATTTTTTATAATCAGATTATTATGAATGAAGAATATTATGGTTATTGTGCTAAGCAACATAAAATGAAAGAACTGTTACGAGATTATATTCAATATGATAAGATGGACGATTTTTCAAATTTAGACGGTTTGATTGATAATTTGTTGTTATGTGCAATGATTCATAAGCATGAAAGCTTTTCGGCAGAGCAAGAAATAAGGATTTCTCCACTTTTTATATATGAAAATGATAAGCATCTTCAATGTAAAGTACTTAATACTATTAGACAGGTATATATTTTGAATTTAGCAGAATTGTGTGAAAAAGAAGGAATAGACTTTGAGGATTTATTCGACTCTATTGTTATTGGACCTACATCAAAACAAACCGTAAGAGATTTGCAGTTTTATTGTAAAAATAATGGGTTGTTAAAACTTGCAAACAAAGTGAAGAAATCAGATTGTCCATTAAGATAAGGGCAAATAAGATGTGCATATATTTAAGGAGCATAAAAAAACAAGGCAGATTACTCTAAGTGGGGAAATCTGCCTTGTTTTTTGGAAGTTAGTTTATAATTTCGGATTTCTCCGTCTCAGCTTCCGGTGTTCTTTTGCAGGCTTGGAACGGGAGAATATTCCTTTTAATGTCTGCTTTTCTTCCACAGAAAGCTGAGTGACTTTCATCTCCAGATTTTTGCAGAAAAGAAGCAAAAGACCATTTATATAAGCATCATTTGATGACTCTGTATCGCCATCTGCGGTAGTAGGTATTTGAGATGTAAAGTCATCAATGATATTTTTGACCATACTTTGATAGTCAATGTCGCTGGCGGTATTGCTATCTTTCATATGAGTATTTCGTAGGTCAGCGACAATCGGTTTTAGGTCTGCTGACAGAATATTCATATAATATTGCTCTGACTCAATGTGTGAATTATCAAATACATTTGCGAAAGCATCGGTAGAGTCAGCACCAAGCTCTGTTAATTTGCATCTCATCACATCAAGGAAAGCATTTGCTATCTGAATTCCCTTATCGTTAAATCCATCAATATAGATTTCCAGGTCAGTCATAAATTTTTTGAAATTTTCATGTGTGAGTAATTCAGATAATAATCGAGGGTTATATTTTTTATCAGTCAGTATTTGTATGGCATCGTCATTCAGGTGCAGATCAGATACTGACTGATTTTTATGTTTCCGCAATTCTGTCCGGCAAAGAAGGTAATCGGTGCTTACATTGTAAAAATCCGCAAGCGTTATAAGATTGCCGAGTGACATATCTATATTTTCGTCTTTTTCATAATTGCCAAGCGTGGAGCTGGGGATGCCGGTAGCATCTGACAACTCCTGTAAGGACATTCTTTTTTCAGAGACTCTTAAATCTTTTAATCTTTCTGGTATGGTAAGTTTAGTATGCATAGTATCTTCCTCGTTTTTAAAGATACAGATAGATTACCATGATATTGTCATGAGATAAAGAGAGATTCTTTTCCTGTCTCATCCCGGATGTTGGAAAAATTGATAAAAACAAAATTTTTCCAGCATCTTGGATATACCGAATCGGCATAGAAAATCTGAGAAAATAATTTCATAAATCGGGAACGGAAGGAGAGAAGAATTTATGAAATGTTGGAAATATATCAGCATGACACAGCCGATAGGCGTAGCTCCGTGAAAATTTATTTTCATGGTTTTAGGGGATTGGGGCATTTTCCCAACAAGCTAAAAATGCATTTTGTGTGCACAAATGCACTGCTTGCCAAGTAGCGAAATTAGGAATGAAAGAGAGGATAAGACAATGGAAAATTTAACTTTTGATTATAAGTTTTACAGGATACCTAAGCGGTTTTTTAAGGAAGATACGTTCAGAGATATGACGAATGCAGCAAAAGTATTATATGGAATACTGCTGGATCGCAAGTGCCTGTCAGACTCCAATGGGGATGCATGGCGTGATGAATATGGAATTACCTATATCATTTTCACAATCGAAGAAATTATGAATCTGATGAATCTGGGGAATAAGAAGGTTAACAAAATGTTGAAGGAGTTGGAGGAGCATGGTTTGATTTACCGAAGACACCAGGGCTTGGGAAGACCGAATAAGATTTATGTTTATGATTTGCTCAAAACAGATAATTCAAATTGGTTGCCAAAACAAATTATATTCGGAAAGGGGAGCAGCAATGAGAAAGAAGTATTATGAAGATGCAAAAGAGAATGCAGCTTTTGAGAGATGTGCAGATGTAATAACATCCCTGATTCTAAAATATGGATCGGCTTTAAAACAAAAATGGAATCTAAACGAGTGGATTAGGAATATTCAGGCAGAGAGTCTATGGAAAGACATAGCTTGCAAAAGATATCAGCGGTATTTTATTTGCATGATGAATATGAAAAGTGTTTCTGCATGACAAAATCAAATTGACTAATGCTGATTAGCAATATATAATATAGACAAAACGAAAATGACATGAACGGAGGAATAAAGAAGTGGAGAAGGTTATAACACTTGCGGAAGCATTAAAAAGAATTGAAGAATTAGAAAATGAAAACGCCGAGTTACGTGAAGAATTGGAATATTATAAAAATCGTAAATTAAGCGGAAGGCAGAAGCATAATGCAAAATGGATGGCAATCTACAATGATTTTGTTGATTGCTATGAGAACGGTATGACTATGATAGAGATTGCAAGAAGGAATAATGTCAGTGAGAGAACGATTTACAGGTATAAAGCGTATTATGACAAGATGAGGAAAGTGGAAGTTGATGAGTAGATCATTTTCATTGCATAAAGTGGTTGTATGGATTTTGTGGTCACAAATTGTGACCGCAAGACAAGGAAGGAAATCTTATGGCAGAAGAGAAGAAAGAAGAGATTGCAGTAATTGAAATTACAGAAGAGTATATGAAAGAAAGAATTTATGAAATCAGAGGTCAAAGAGTAATCTTAGACTCAGATCTTTCTGAAATATATGGTTATACCACAAAAGCATTCAACCAACAGGTAAAAAATAATATTGAGAAATTTGATGAAGATTTTATGTTCGAATTAACGGATGATGAGGTAGAAGATTTGCGGTCAAATTTTTTGACCGCAAATCTTAACAGTAAGAGTAGATATAATCCTCATGTATTTACAGAGCAAGGACTATATATGCTGATGACTGTTTTAAAAGGGCCATTGGCTGTTAAACAGAGTAAGGCATTAATAAGAACCTTCAAAAGAATGAAAGATTACATATTAGAAAATCGTGATTTAATCGGACAGAGAGAATTACTTCAGTTAAGCATGGAGACTGCTAACAACAGAATTGAAATTAGTAAAATCAATTCTGATATGATATTTCTTGAAAAACAGATTTCTGATGTCGCAGAAGGCTTGAAGGATGTAGTGACGAAATCTGAACTTGCGGATATGATGAATAGTTTTATTTCAGATGATGATGAAAAGTGGCTTATGTTTAATGCAAAATTTAGTAGTGCGGATGAGGTTTACGAGTCTATTTACAGGCAGGCAAAGTCATCAATATATGTGGTTGATAATTACATTGGTTTAAGAACGCTGGTACATCTTAAAAATTCTCCGACAGGAGTAAATATTATTTTATTCAGTGACAATGTTGGAAACAATAAACTTCACAACATAGAATATACGGATTTCTGTAAGGAATATCCAACTGTAAAACTGTCAATGAAGAAGACTGGTGGCATATTCCATGATCGGTTTATCGTGTTGGATTATGGAACGGCGGATGAGAGAGTCTTTCTGTGTGGCGCTTCTTCCAAGGATGCTGGGGCTAGAATAACAAGCATCGTTGAGGATTATGGAACAGCCAAATACAACTCTGTTGTTGCAGGATTGTTGAAAAATTCGCCATTAGTATTACCGAAATAGGAGTGTGAGATTATTGAAGAATGAAAATTTGAATAGAAGGGGATGTTGTAAGTGTATGATGGAGATTATATAGAGAGATTACTTTTATTTGAAAAACCTTTGACATCACGTTTCAGAAAAAAATATGTTGAGTTTCTTGCATTGGAAATATTACAGTATTGTTATGGAGATTTTTACAAGAAGTTCAATGTATATGATTCTCCGGATTTATGTGATAAAGAACGGGTGGTTGGTATAGAAGTTACGGAAGCAGTTACTATTGAAGAGGCACAAATAAAAAGTGAATTTGTCAAATATCGTTTAGAGAATGATAATAGTAAGAAAGAGAGAAGAAGACAAATAATCGAAAATAATGGAGGAAGGGTAGAAAAGTTTGGATTATCGTATCCTGTTAAAAATAGTAAAAGTGAAATAGTAACCTTTCAAAATGCTATTCGTAAAAAAATGGAGAAACTTTCGCTCTATAGATGTCGTGGTTTTAAAACCTTAGGTTTATTTATTTTCTATGATGAGCCGCCAATACCTATAAAAATAGAGTTGCTAAAGGAATGCTTTGATCAGGTTTTAAATGAATATAATGACAAATATGATTTTTTATATTTTGGTTATTCATGCGGCTTAGTATACTATGATATTGTGAATAGTGATATTCAAGTCAAAATTATTGACAGGAGTGATTACGATAAATTGATGTATGCTGCAAGGATAAAAACAGATATATAAATAATAAAATGGCCGGAATCAAGCCTCCAAGTCCCCCAAAGATTTGGAGGTTTTCTTCTGCCCATTTTTACAGGAAAGTAATTTCCGAAAAAAAAATCTGTGGTACAATATCCTAGGAGTTATCAATGGGATAGTTGGGCTGTACACAAGGGATGTGAGTATTGTAAATACCGGTGCGGTCTATTTCAGAATAGTAGCGTTTTCCTATATTCCAATGGCGGTCAGCAATATTTTTTCCTCATGGCTGCGCTGCAGGGAGCATGCCACAATACCATTTTTGGCGAGCTTTGGGGCAGTCGCTGTAAACACAGGTCTTAATTATCTGCTGATATTTGGAAAATTCGGATTCCCATGTATGGGAATAAAAGGAGCTGCGATCGCAACACTGATTTCGCAGTTGTTTAACCTTGTATTTATTGCAGTTGGATTTGCCTTATGTATCAGAAAAGATGGAGATAAGCCGGTATGGTCATTGCGTTTCAGCAAAATTACTGTCAGGGATTATCTGATCATGATTATGCCGATTCTGGTCAGTGAATTTTTGTGGAGTCTCGGACAAAATGTGGAGTCTGCCGTCTACGGGCATCTTGGTACGTCAAACCTTGCCGCATACACACTTACATGCCCGATACAGGGGCTTATCGTAGGAGCACTTAGTGGATTGTCGGCGGCTGCCGGTGTGATGGTCGGCAAGAGGCTGGGCAGGAAAGAATATGATGAGGCTTATACAGAGTCAAAAAAGATTATGTATGCAGGCTTAGCCGGAGCGGTAGCTGTATCGGCATTGCTCATTCTTCTGGCAGGAGTATATACAGGACTGTACCGTGTAGATGGCAGCGTAAAAGAGCTTGGAAGATACTGCTGATTGTGTCTGCTTGCAGCGTATGTATTTAAGTGGGAAATTGTGGGTGTGTATACACTGCTTACCACGGAAGAAATATTCAGATTGGTTGTATCGTTAATTATCTTTAAGAGGCGTAAGTGGATGATCAGTTTATCGTAGAGTGAGGCATTGGATATGGATTATATAAAAGAAAAATTATATCAGCAGTTAGCAGATTGGAATTAATGTAAACACAAATTTGCAGAAGAAAGAAAAATCAGCGCCGGATTCACAAAAAAGTGAATCCGGCGCTGATTTTTATATCAATATCAATTTAGAATTTACAGAAGCTGGATTCCATTTTCCTCGCACTGTGCGATCATATCTTCTGGCCACAGAGAGGACTGTACTTCTCCAATGTGCGCTTTGCGCAGGAAGAACATACAGATACGGGACTGTCCGATGCCGCCGCCAATGGTGTATGGAAGTTCTTCGTTGATGATTGCTTTCTGGAAAGGAAGATCTTTTCTTTCTTCACAGCCAGCCTTCTTTAACTGGGAAAGCAGCGCTTTTTTGTCAACACGGATACCCATGGAAGATAACTCTAATGCGATATCAAGAACCGGATAGTAAACAACGATATCAGCATTTAAACTCCAGTCATCATAGTCAGGAGCACGTCCGTCATGGCGTTCACCATTTTCCAGAAAATCACCAATCTTCATAATGCAGACAGCACCTTTTGCTTTTGCAATGTAATACTCACGTTCCTTTGGAGTGTTGTCCGGGAACATGTCAGCTAATTCCTGAGTTGTGACAAAGAAAATATCATGTGGCAGGATTTCTTCAATATAATCATACTGGATTGCCATATATTTTTCTGTTTTACGAAGGCATTTGTATACAACCTTTACGGTATCCATCAAAGTTGCAATGGTACGCTCATCTTTTTTGATGATTTTTTCCCAATCCCACTGGTCAACAAAGATAGAGTGGATATTGTCGGTGATTTCATCGCGGCGGATGGCATTCATATCCGTGTAAAGTCCTTCGCCGTAAGAAAAACCATATTTTTTCAAAGCATATCTTTTCCATTTTGCAAGGGACTGGACAACTTCAGCTTCCCTTCCGTTCTGTTCTTTGATATCAAATGTAACAGGGCGTTCCACACCGTTTAAGTTATCGTTTAATCCGGAATCAGGATCGACAAATAAAGGTGCTGATACACGGGAGAGATTCAGTCTCTGGGAAAGAAGATTCTGAAAGAAATCTTTGACTGTTTTAATTGCAATCTGTGTATCATGCAGGTTTAATTCTGAATGATAATCTTTTGGAATAATAAATTTTTCCATATATATAAGTTCTCCTTTAGTGTTGATTCGTAATCATAACCTAAATAATTATAGCACAGCGAAACTGATTTTCAAGAAAAGAAAACACATAATTCTAAAATTATTCTAAAATTACTTTTATAAAAGAAAAAAATATTGTATTCTAACTATGTTATGGATTCAGGGAAGATTGCAAATAGCAATACCAGAAAAGGAAATGATATAGAATGAAGAAAAATCATTTGTCAACAGAGACACTCGTTTTCGAGATTATTTCGGCGATAGCAGCATTATTTTATATGGGATTACAGGTTTATTATGGGATTGTCTACGGCGCAGGGGCAGTGCGTATTGTCATGAATGTGCTGATCCTGATTCTTGTCTATATGGGGCTTACTGTGCTGGCTATTTACCCGGAGCGCGTTAACGGACTGTCGCGCGAGGTCTGTACCGGCGCGATACGCAAATATACGATCCGCATGGTGGAATTGATCAAACTGGTATTTGTGTTGTCTCTTCTTTTTACCAGCATCTGCGATGCGTTAGGATATCGGGTCGATGCAGCATATAGTCTGATTGTTATGGGGCTGATTCTTGTAGTTGCGGTAGTCTTTGAGGTGAAGATCATAAAAATATTGCGCAAATTAAAATAAAAACTACAAATACGCTGCCATTATCTGGAAGAAAAACAACGAAAAAATATCTTGCATGAATGACAGAGGCTTGATATAATCTTCTTTGGTTTTTAGAGTTTGGGAATAGGAAAACGGGCGTCAATTTATGTTTAAAAGAAAAAAAGAAGTAGAAGAATATACAGTTGAATCATTTAAGGAGACAAGTGTGATGTTGACCACACAGAATGGTTCCATAGAAGTTCAGAAGTATAAGCTGCCATTGGAATTAGAGGTTGGCGATATTTTGATTCAGAATGAATTCGGCATTTATGAGAAAAAATAAGGATGACGGCAGGAGGGGCGTATAACCCCTCTTTTTCTTTTATACGAGAGGAAGAATGAATGGAAAAAAAGAGACAGATTGCGGCAGTTTTGATATTGCTTGCATTGATTGGCGTGATCGCCTACAGACATAGCACAGGGAAGGATCTGGAAAAATATGAGGCATCTTTTTTTGATGTGTTTGACACACAGACACAGATTATTGGTTATGCGTCATCAAAAGAGCAATTTTCGGAACAGATGTCATTGATCAAAGACAAGTTTCAATACTATAATGATCTGTATGATATTTATCACGACTATGAGGGGATGAATAACATCAAGACCATCAATGATAATGCGGGAATCCAGCCGGTAAAGGTGGATGAGGAAATCATCGAGCTGTTGAAACTCGGCATTACGATGGATGAAAAAACAGATGGAAACATGAATATCGCAATGGGAAGTGTGCTGTTTATCTGGCATGATTATAGGGAAGCAGGAAGTGAAGATCCGGATTCTGCAGAGCTGCCACCGATGGACGAATTGGAGAGAGCAGCAGAACATACAGATATCCATGATATTGTCATTGACGAGGAGGCGTCTACGGTTTATCTGACAGACCCGGATATGTCGTTAGATGTTGGAAGTATTGGAAAAGGTTATGCGGTTCAAAAGGTTGCAGAGTATGCAAAAAATGAACTGGGAATCCAGTACATGCTTTTTTCGGTCGGGGGAAATGTGTGCGCTATTGGCGGACACCCGGATGGAAGCGCCTGGGCGGTCGGAATTCAGAATCCTGATGTGGAGAGTGATCAGGCATATATAAAAAAAGTGGAAGTTCAGGATTTAAGCGTGGTAACGAGTGGAAATTATCAACGCTATTATACAGTCGATGGAAAAAGATACTGTCACATTATCAATCAGGATACCCTGATGCCGGCAGATAATTTTTCATCCGTTACCATTATCACAAATGATTCTGGAATGGCAGATGCGTATTCCACTGCGGTTTTTAATATGCCGCTTGCGGAAGGAATGGAATTTGTAAATCAGCTTGACGGTGTGGAGGCAATGTGGATTTTAGAAGACGGAAGCATTCAGTATTCGGATGGATTTGAAGAATACACCAGGTGATGATAAAGTATTTTTGATCCGGCAAAGAAACATGTGCAGCTGATAAAAAAGAAAACAAAGAGGAAAGAGAGTCCCAGATGAAAAAAATATTTCAGATGAAAGAACAATCTCAAAAAGAAGCAGGTGTGAAGGACGGGAAAGAGTTACACATCCGGAAAAATGACTGGATTCTGATCGTTATTTTACTTGTGGCGGCGGCCGGTATATACGTTGTAATACAGTATTACCAGAAGGTATCGACCCAAAATGCAGTTGCCGTTGTGACGGTGGACGGTGTGGAATATGGGAGATATCCACTCTCGGAAGATCATACAGAAACCATCCGCTTTGAGGATGGCTCCTATAACCGGTTTGCGATTCAGGATGGCTATGTGAGCATGCCGGAAGCGTCCTGTCCGGATCAGATCTGTGTGCATCACAGCCGGATCAGCAGGAACAAGGAGACGATCGTCTGTCTGCCGGACAAGGTAGTTATCACGATCGAGAACGGAGAAGACTCCGGAATCGATGTTCTGCAACATTAGAGAAAAGAAAGGAACAATGATGGCAAAAAAAACAGCACTTCTCGGAATGCTTGTGGCACTTGCATTTGTGCTTTCCTATATTGAAACGCTGATCCCGATAAATCTGGGGATTCCAGGGGCAAAGCTTGGACTTGCAAATCTTGTGGTGATGGTCGCACTGTACACACTTGGAACAAAGGAAGCATTTGCACTTTCCATGGTGCGTATCTTGCTCACAGGGCTTACATTTAGTTCCATGGCAGCGATGCTTTACAGTTTTGCCGGGGGACTTTTGAGTTTTGCAGTGATGTATCTGGCAAAGAGATCAAAGCTTTTTTCAGCTGCCGGAGTGAGCGTTCTCGGCGGCATTTCGCACAATGCAGGTCAGATATTTGTCGCAATGTGGGTACTTGATACGGCAACTTTAATTTATTATCTCCCGGTTCTTGCTATCACAGGGATTGCTTCCGGAACGGTGATCGGACTTCTTGCAGTGATGGTGATCCGACGGGTTTCTGGCATGATAAATCGTTGGGATTGATGTTTTTTAACCAAAAAGAATAACAATTATTAAAATTTGTTATAATAAAAATCAAATTTTTTCTTGCATTTCTGTTTTTGAAGTGATATAAATATTACAACATTAACACAGTAAAGCGTTGATAGAGACTCTGATCTTCAGGCGTCGACAGGAATACAGCGTCACCGACTGAGAGCGCTGTTTGAAAGAGGAGATACAGGGAACACTCTGGAGCAGACTGGTTGAACCATAACCGGGTATTACAGTCGAAGCTATTTGGATCATTGTGATGACCGGTATGCAAGTAGGTCAGTACGTCAGTGCACGTTACGCACATTGAGTGGGAAAATGAATTTAATGTTATCATTTTTCAATGCGGGTGGTACCGCGGGATAATCGTATATCTCGCCCTGAAAGAACGAAGTTGTTCTTTCAGGGCTTTTTTAGTTTCATTTATTATAATGATTATTCCGTCCCGCACCGAGTAATTCCCAAAATAAGGAAAGAAAAGGAGCGTACAAACGTATGGAATTCATGACAGGAGTAAACAAAAAAGACACAGTAGAGATCAGTGAGATCTTAGCAGGAGATTTCGAAGGAAAGACCGTAAAAGTGAACGGTGCAGTTCATACCATAAGGGATATGGGAGAGGTTGCATTTGTCGTTTTACGAAAAAGGGAAGGACTTCTTCAATGTGTATTTGAAGAGGGAAAAACAAAGTTTGACTTAAAAGACCTGAAAGAAGCAGCCACCGTTGAAGTGGAAGGTGCAGTGAAAAGCGAGGACAGGGCACCGAATGGTTTTGAAATCCGGTTAGACAGCATCCGGGTATTATCTGAGCCGGTTGCACCGATGCCGTTAGCAATTTCCAAGTGGAAATTAAACACTTCTCTGGAAGCAAACTTAAACAACCGTTCCATTGCACTTCGAAATATAAGAGAGCGTGCAAAATTTAAGATTCAGGAAGGTGTCGTCAGAGGATTCCGTGATTTTCTTTATGAGCAGGGATTTACCGAGATCCACACGCCGAAGATCGGTGCAAAAGGCGCTGAGGGTGGTGCAAATATGTTCCGTATGGACTATTTCCACAGACCGGCTGTTTTAGCGCAGAGCCCACAGTTTTATAAACAGATGATGGTTGGCGTATTTGACCGTGTATTTGAGACAGCCCCGGTGTTCCGTGCAGAAAAACACAATACAAAACGTCATTTGAATGAGTATACCAGTCTTGATTTTGAGATGGGATACATTGATGGATTCGAAGATATCATGGCAATGGAGACCGGATTTTTACAGTATATGGTTGAACTTTTGAAAAAGGACTACGAAAAAGAGTTGAAAATCCTTGGTGTGACACTGCCAAATGTGGATAAAATCCCGACCGTCAGATTCGACGAGGCAAAAAGAAAAGTAGCTGAAAAATACGGCAGAAAAATTCGTAACCCATATGATCTTGAACCGGAAGAGGAGGCTTTGATCGGACAGTATTTTAAAGAGGAATGTGATGCGGATTTCGTGTTTGTCACACATTATCCTTCCAAGAAAAGACCATTCTACGCAATGGATGATCCGGCAGATCCGACGTTTACATTAAGTTTTGATCTATTGTATCACGGTCTGGAGATCACGACCGGCGGACAACGTATCCACGATTACAACATGCTGCTGGAAAAAATCGAAAAACGCGGCATGACAACCGAGGGCATGGAGCAGTACATGGACACATTCAAACACGGAATGCCACCACACGGAGGTCTTGGAATCGGTCTGGAGCGTCTGACGATGAAACTGATCGGTGAAGATAATGTCAGAGAGACCACATTGTTCCCACGTGATATGAGCAGATTAGAGCCATAGCCGGAAAGAAAGCAGAGAGGATAAGAAAAATGGCAAATATTATTTCGGATGAAACCATTGAATATGTAGGAATTCTTGCAAAACTGGAATTGAATGAAGAAGAAAAAGAGCAGGCAAAAAAAGACATGGGCGCCATGCTTGACTATATTGATAAATTAAATGAGTTAGATACCACAGGAGTTGAGCCGATGTCTCATGTTTTCCCGGTGACAAACGTATTTCGTGAAGACGTTGTCACGAATGGAGACGGAAGCGAAGCAACCCTTTCTAATGCGCCTTCCATGAAAGACAGTGGATTCAAGGTGCCAAAGACGATTGGTTAGCAATTCAGATGTGTTGGATGTGAGCATAGAATAAGGAAGAAAGGGTGATAGAAATGAGTTTAATGAGTTTGACTGCCGTGGAATTAGGCAAAAAAATAAAAGCAAAAGAAGTTACGGTTACAGAGGCTGTTACAGCAGCTTTAGATGCAATTGAAGCAAAAGAGAAAAAAGTGAACAGTTTTGTGACAGTGGATCGTGAAGGCGCATTAAAACGTGCAGAGGAAGTACAGAAAATGATCGATGATGGAACGCTTACAGGCCCGCTTGCCGGAGTGCCGGTCGCCATCAAGGACAATATGTGCACGAAAGATCTGCTGACGACCTGTTCCTCAAAGATATTATATAATTTTAAACCAACGTACACTGCAGAAGCGGTAGAAAATCTTGAAAAAGCAGGTGCGGTGATCATTGGAAAAACAAATATGGATGAGTTTGCGATGGGAAGTACCACAGAGACGTCCGCTTACGGGGCAACTAAGAATCCATGGAATGAAGCTCATGTCCCGGGTGGCTCTTCCGGTGGTTCCTGTGCAGCGGTTGCAGCAGAAGAATGCTCCTATGCGTTAGGTTCTGACACCGGCGGTTCCATCCGTCAGCCAAGTTCATTCTGTGGTGTGACCGGAATCAAACCAACTTATGGAACCGTTTCCCGTTATGGACTGATCGCTTATGGCTCCTCACTGGATCAGATCGGACCGATTGCAAAAGATGTGACAGACTGTGCAACAATCTTAGAAGCAATTGCTTCTTATGATAAGAAGGACTCCACATCCATTGCAAGAGATGACTTAAAATTCACGGATGCTCTGGTGGATGATGTGAAAGGATTAAAAATCGGAATCCCAGGAGATTATTTTGGAGAGGGACTTGATCCGGAAGTAAAAGAGGCCGTATTAAATGCAGCAAAGGTTTTAGAAGAAAAAGGTGCGATCGTAGAGGAATTTGATCTGAGTCTTGTGGAATATGCAATTCCTGCATACTATGTCATCGCCTGTGCCGAGGCAAGCTCAAACCTTGCACGTTTTGACGGAGTAAAATATGGTTATCGCGCAAAGGAATACGAAGGACTTCATAATATGTACAAAAAGACACGTTCGGAAGGTTTTGGTCCGGAAGTAAAAAGAAGAATCATGCTGGGTTCCTTCGTATTAAGCAGTGGATATTATGATGCTTATTATCTGAAAGCACTTCGCACAAAGGCATTGATCAAAAAAGTATTTGATGAAGCATTTGCAAAATATGATGTGATCTTAGGACCGGCAGCCCCGACAACGGCTCCGAAGTTAGGGGAATCCTTAAGTGATCCGATAAAAATGTATCTCGGAGATATTTATACCATCTCTGTAAACCTTGCAGGACTTCCGGGAATTTCACTTCCTTGTGGAAAAGATTCCAACGGACTTCCAATCGGCTTACAACTGATCGGCGACTGCTTCAAAGAGAAAAACATTATCCGCGCTGCGTATGCATTTGAGCAGACCAGGGAATATGAACACAGTCCGTTAGCATAAGTTTGGAGGAAGCGTCATGAGTAAAGTATATGAAACTGTGATTGGACTGGAAGTCCATGTTGAATTAGCAAGTAAAACAAAAATTTTCTGTGGCTGCTCCACCGCATTCGGAGGGGCGCCAAACAGCCATACCTGCCCGGTATGTACCGGTATGCCGGGTTCTCTTCCTGTGTTAAATAAACAGGTGGTAGAGTATGCGATTGCAGTTGGTCTTGCCACTAACTGCAGCATTACACAGTATTGCAAGTTTGACCGTAAAAACTATTTTTATCCGGATAATCCGCAGAATTACCAGATTTCCCAGTTATATCTGCCAATCTGCAGGAACGGCGGGGTGGAGATCGAAACCGTAGCAGGTAAGAAAACGGTTGGTATCCATGAAATCCATATGGAGGAGGATGCCGGAAAGCTGGTGCATGATGAGTGGGAGGACTGTTCGATCGTCGATTACAACCGTTCCGGCGTACCGTTGATCGAGATCGTGTCAGAGCCGGATATGCGTTCCGCAGAGGAGGTCATTGCCTATCTGGAAAAATTAAGGCTGATCATCCAGTATCTTGGTGCGTCTGACTGTAAATTAAATGAAGGTTCCATGCGTGCCGATGTTAACCTTTCCGTCCGTGAGATGGGGGCACCGGAATTTGGAACACGTACCGAGATGAAGAACCTGAACTCTTTCAAGGCGATCGCAAGAGCCATTGAGGGCGAGCGCACCCGTCAGATCGAGCTGATCGAGGAAGGAAAAAAGGTCATTCAGGAGACCAGAAGATGGGATGATAACAAAGAGTACTCCTATGCAATGCGTTCCAAGGAGGATGCACAGGATTACCGTTACTTCCCGGAACCGGATCTTGTTCCAATTGTCATAAGCGACGAGTGGATCGCGGAAATTAAAGCAAGACAGCCGGAACTCCGCACGGAAAAATTAGAACGTTATAAAAAAGAATTCGGTCTGCCGGATTATGATGCGGAAATTATCACCGGACATAAAAAATTTGCCGATCTTTTTGAGGCGACGACAGAGATATGTAAGAAACCAAAGAAAGTTTCCAACTGGATTATGGGTGAGATCATCCGCCTGTTAAAAGAAAATGAGATGGACCCGGAGGACATTCAATTCTCCCCGGTAAATCTTGCAAAAGTCATTGATCTGGCAGATTCCGGTGCGATCAACAGCACAGTTGCAAAGGAAGTGTTTGAGGAAGTTTTCAAGCATGATATTGATCCTGACAAATACGTTGAGGAAAAAGGATTAAAGACCGTCAATGATGCCGGCGAGCTGCAGACAGTCGTGGAACAGGTCATCAGAGACAATCCACAGTCAGTAGAAGATTACCGTAATGGAAAAGAAAAAGCAATCGGATTTCTGGTTGGACAGACAATGAAGGCGATGAAAGGAAAGGCAAATCCTGGAATGGTCAATAAAATCCTCAAAGAATTGCTATAAATAGGAATTTAAAAATACTTGCGCCGCATTTATGGAAATGGCATAATCAAAAGGAACAAATCCGCGGAAGGAATGACAAAAGACAATGACAAAAGCAGAATTTAAAAAACTGGTGGAAAACGGACCGGTTATTCTGGATGGAGCGACAGGAACGAATTTGCAGAAGGCAGGCATGCCGGTTGGCGTGTGCCCGGAACAGTGGATTCTTGAAAATCCTGATATTATGATAAAGTTACAGGAAGATTATGTGGCGGCCGGAACTGATATTTTGTATGCACCAACATTTACTGCAAACCGTATAAAACTGGAAGAGTATGGACTTGCAGACAGATTAGAAGAAATGAACCGGGAACTGATCGCCCTGTCCCAAAAAGCGGCGCAGGGAAAAGCGCTGGTGGCAGCGGATATGACGATGACCGGACAACAGTTATATCCGATCGGCGACCTGATGTTTGAAGATCTTGTGGATGTCTACAAAGAACAGGCAGAGGTAGTTGCAGATGCAGGCGCTGATCTCTTTGTGGTAGAGACCATGATGAGTCTTCAGGAATGCAGGGCGGCAGTCATTGCAATCAGGGAAGTATGTGATCTTCCAATCATGGTATCGCTCACATATAACCCGGATGGAAGAACCCTTTATGGAACAGATCCGGCAACGGCGACAGTCGTACTGCAGAGTCTCGGAGCTGATGCGATTGGGATCAACTGTTCAACAGGACCGGAGGATATGATAGAACCGGTTGAAAAAATGGCAGAGTATGCCACAATCCCAATCCTTGCAAAGCCGAATGCAGGGCTGCCGGAGCTGGAGAATGGTGTGACAGTCTACAAGACGGGACCAGAGGAGTTTGCTTCCTGTGGAAAAAAACTGGTGGAGGCCGGTGCGTCCATTATCGGAGGCTGCTGTGGCACGACACCGGAGCATATCCGTGCACTGAAAGAAGCAGTGAAGGATATGCCGCTGCATAAACCTTTGACGCAAAAAAGAAGAATTCTGACTTCTGAACGTAAACTGGTGGAAATTACATTGGATGGTAATTTTATGGTGATCGGTGAGCGCATCAATCCGACCGGTAAGAAAAAACTTCAGGCAGAACTGCGGGAGGGCAGCCTTAACATGGTGCGTCAGATGGCGTTAGACCAGGAAGAAAACGGTGCTGCGATTCTTGATGTTAATATGGGAATGAACGGAATTGATGAGAAAGAAATGATGATCAACACGATTTACGAAGTGACTTCTACGGTTGATTGTCCGCTGTGCATTGATTCCAGCCATGTAGATATTATTGAGGCGGCGCTCCGTATTTATCCGGGACGTGCCCTGATCAATTCGATTTCCATGGAAAAAGAGAAAATGGATAAACTTCTTCCGATTGCAGAAAAATACGGAGCAATGTTTATTTTGCTGCCATTATCGGATGCAGGGCTTCCGAATGATTCTGAGGAAAAACATGCGATCATCCGCACGGTTATGGAGCAGGCAATCAAGATCGGAATGAGCAAAGAGGACATTATCGTAGACGGACTGGTTGCAACGATCGGAGCAAATCCAAGAGCTGCCATTGAGTGCTATGAAACCTTTTCTTATTGTAAAAATGAACTTGGACTGCCAACAGCCTGTGGACTTTCCAATATTTCTTTTGGTCTGCCGGAGCGGACTTATGTGAATACAGCGTTCCTTACGATGGCAATCGCACATGGGCTTACAATGGCTATTGCAAATCCATCGCAGGAATTATTGATGAATGCCGCATTTGCGTCTGATCTGCTTCTTGCAAGAGAAGAGAGTGATATCCGCTATATTGAGCGTATGAACATGCTCGCTGAAAAGTACGCAGGTCAGGAGCGCGTGCTTGTCCCGGTAAAAAAAGCGGCGGCGGATGATCAGGCAAAACCTGGATCACAGGAAGGAAGAAGTGCTATTTTTGAAGCTGTTTTAAAAGGAAATAAGGGTGGCATTTTAGATGAGGTGAAAAAGGCGCTTGCCGACGGAGAAAAACCGGATGAGATCATCAACCATCATCTGATCCCGGCGATCAATGAAGTTGGCGTGCTGTTTGACAAACAGAAATATTTCCTGCCACAGCTGATCTCCTCTGCCAACACGATGAAGATGGCGATCGAATACGTAGAGCCAATGTTAGAGCGGAATGATGCGGAACAAAAGGCGACAATTGTAGTTGCAACAGTAGAAGGAGATATTCACGATATCGGAAAAAATCTTGTTGTTCTTATGTTGAAAAACTATGGCTACAATGTGATTGACCTTGGAAAAGATGTTCCGGCTTCGCTGATCGTTGAGACTGCTTTAAAAGAGCATGCAAAAGTAATTGGTCTGTCAGCCCTTATGACAACAACGATGATGCGCATGAAAGACGTTGTGGAATTGGCAAAAGAAATGGGATGCGACAGCAAGATCGTTATTGGTGGTGCGGCGATCAATGAAAGTTTTGCAGATGAGATCGGAGCGGACGGATACTCGAAAGATGCAGCAGACTGCGTAAAACTGGTGGATCGGCTGTTGGAAGAATAGCGGATGAAAATAGCAATCCTAAAAAAAATGCAGAAACACAAAAATAAGTGTTGACTTTTTTATGTGATTCATTATATAATAGCAAAGCGAGTTGCGCAAGCGACTCGCAAGTATATGGGATCTTAGCTCAGCTGGGAGAGCATCTGCCTTACAAGCAGAGGGTCATAGGTTCGAGCCCTATAGGTCCCATTTTCCACGGAAGACATTGACAAGATATTGTTGATTGAGGTGGAAAATGTGAGGCGCATCTGCGATGCCGATGCACACATCACTGCGTGATGGCGCAGAAAAAAATGTTGAATATGGCGAGATAGCTCAGTTGGCTAGAGCACATGGTTCATACCCATGGTGTCGAGGGTTCGACTCCCCCTCTCGCTACTTTGGATGAATATCCATCCTATGGGATCTTAGCTCAGCTGGGAGAGCATCTGCCTTACAAGCAGAGGGTCATAGGTTCGAGCCCTATAGGTCCCATTTTCCACGGAAGACATTGACAAGATATTGTTGATTGAGGTGGAAAATGTGAGGCGCATCTGCGATGCCGATGCACACATCACTGCGTGATGGCGCAGAAAAAAATGTTGAATATGGCGAGATAGCTCAGTTGGCTAGAGCACATGGTTCATACCCATGGTGTCGAGGGTTCGACTCCCCCTCTCGCTACTAACAAAAAGCTTTGAGATTTTCTCGAAGCTTTTTTCGTGTAACAGGAAATTACGGTGAAATGTTCCTGATACATAGAAACGCAGTTTTGCAATAAGAAATCAAAGTTACATAAAAATCCTTTTCTAATTTAGTCGAAAAAAGGTTTTCTTTTATACTTTTATGTGGTAAAATGATAAAGAATACGGCAGAAAGACCGTGGAGACAAGGAGTAGCATGAAAATGACAAAGAAATGGGAAGTAACGGTAAATGGAACAAACAATGTGATTGAGTACAAGGCAGGATTTGGAGCAAAGATTCTGGTGAATGGTCAGGCGTACAAGGTGAAATCACAGAACTGGTGGGTGATGATGGTGGATTATCCAATTATGATCGATGATACGGAAATTCGTGTTGTGGCAATCGGAAATAAAGTTGATCTTGCTGTGAACGGAGTATATCAGGGCAGCGGCGAGCAGTATCAGCCATTGCATAAAACACCGACAATGTGTAATGTGTTTATCGGGATCAGTTGTATCGCTGGATTTCTTCTTTGCGGATGGTTGGGTTTACTGATCGGAGCTTTATTTGGAACAGTTTATGTAAGACAGGGACTGGCAGGTAAGATGGGGAATGTTGTCGGGGCTTTTGTTGGATGTACGGTAATACAGCTTTTGATCATGGTCATTGTAGTATTTCTTCAGCTTGCATAGTAAAGGACGGTTTACATATGGAACAGGGAAACTATGGAGAAAACTTTGACAGAGGATATGAGGAGCAGGCGAGACCGAGACAGCAGGTGATCGTGATCGGGGAACCGGTTCCGGATAAGAGAACGACCAAGAACCTTGCAATCTGTTCGCTGGTACTTGGAATTCTTGCGATTGTATTCAGCTTTTTGCCTTATATTGGAATTATTCTTGCACTGATCGCATTGCCACAGGGAATTGTAAGTCTTGTGCAGAAGCGGCCGGGCAAAGGACTTGCGATTGCAGGGATTATTACAGGAATATTCGGAATATTATTGTCGATATTGTTTATTTTGGTGTATGTTGTTGCGGTACTTGCTTTATAATACCGGGATAGGATAAAGAGGTTATTACAGAAAGAATGTCAGCTTTGTGTAGTAACCTCTTTTTCTACCTATTGACATTTTTTCTCTTATTATTACAATAAAGTTAGTTGATACTAACCAATAAAATACATACATTATGAATAGAATACGAAATTGTAAAATTGATTGAGGACTTAAAGAAAATAACTGAAATAAAGTTTGCAATTACTTATTAATAATAAGAGAGGAAGGTGTCTTATGGATCAGGCAGTATTTTATGGAATTTTAATTCCGTTTTTGGGTACGTCGCTCGGTGCAGCGTGCGTATTTTTTATGAAACATGATATGAGCGAACGGTTGTCCCGGATTCTTACCGGGTTTGCTGCGGGGGTGATGGTGGCGGCATCCATCTGGAGTTTACTGATTCCGGCGATGGATCAGTCGGAAGAGATGGGAAAGTTTGCGTTTATTCCAGCAGCAGCTGGATTTTGGGGTGGCATTCTGTTTCTGCTTCTGTTAGATCACATCATCCCGCATTTGCACAGGTACAGTGTCAGCACAGAGGGACCAAAGAGCAGATTGCAGAGAACTACCATGATGGTGCTGGCCGTCACGCTGCATAATATTCCGGAAGGAATGGCAGTCGGGGTTGTGTATGCCGGATATCTGGCTGGAAATGCAAAAATCACAGTGGCGGCAGCTATGGCATTGTCAATAGGGATAGCAATCCAGAATTTCCCGGAGGGGGCGATTATTTCCATGCCGCTAAGGGCAGAAGGGATGAAAGTGTCAAAGGCTTTTGCAGGTGGTGTGCTTTCGGGAATCGTGGAGCCGGTCGGTGCAATGCTCACAATCCTTGCAGCAGGATATATTGTCCCGGCTCTGCCTTATCTGTTGAGCTTTGCAGCCGGAGCGATGATTTATGTGGTTGTGGAGGAACTGATCCCGGAAATGTCCCAGGGGGAACATTCCGACCTTGGAACGATTTTTTTTGCAGTGGGATTTACGGTGATGATGTCGCTGGATGTTGCTCTTGGGTAAAAATAACAGAATAGAGACAGTGAAAAAGAAATTCCTTTCCGGATGTGAAGGGAGTTTCTTTTTTTACACAGATGAATTGTGGACATACCAGTGACAAAACATTGTGTATTTTTTAACAAAATCATTGACAATAATACTTATGCAATGTATGTTATAGATAGAATGTTTTATAAATAACAATCTGGTTATACCAGAGGACAGAGGCTGGAATCTGACATGGAAACATGGAATAGCCGGAACATAGAAGAAGGGAAGAGGGAGAACAGATGAAAGACTTTAAAGTGATTGAGGTAAAACGGAGTATTTTTGAAGACAACAATGCGGATGCTGACAAATTACGTGCAGAATTAAAGTCAGAGGGGACATTTTTGTTAAATCTTATGTCTTCTCCGGGCGCAGGAAAGACAACGACATTAAAACGCACGATCTCCATGCTCAAAGACGAGATGAAGATTGGTGTCATGGAAGCAGATATTGACTCTGATGTGGACGCACAGGCGATCAGTGAGACCGGTGTGCGTGCCATCCAGATCCATACAGGTGGAATGTGCCATCTGGATGCGGACATGACAAGACAGGGAATCCGGGAGTTCGGAACAAAAGACCTTGATTTTGTTGTGCTTGAGAACGTAGGCAATCTGGTCTGTCCGGCAGAGTTTGATACCGGAAGTACAAAGAATGCCATGATCCTTTCCGTGCCGGAAGGGGATGACAAACCTTTAAAATATCCATTAATGTTTTCTATCTGTGATGTGGTTCTCATTAACAAATGTGATACATTAAGTGTTTTTGATGATTTCAGCAAAGAGGCTGTGAAAGAACGCATCTTGAAATTAAATCCAGATGCAAAGATTTTCTTTGTCTCAGCGAAGACAGGAGAAGGTTTTGATGAGTGGGCGGACTGGATCCGCACTGAGATTTCTGAATATCAGAAATAAGTGAAAGCAGAATAAAATATTTTTTTACAGGAGCCGGCAGAGTGACGGCTTTGCATATAAGGAGGAAGAAATGGCAGATCCATTGGGAAATTTTGTACCGGAATTTATTGAAAACGAAGTAGAGAGAGAAGCTATTGTAAAGCTTGCTAAAATGATCACAGACCGTGTTCCGCAGAAACTTGGAATGAAAAAGATCACAAAGTATGATCCGGAGTACTGGGGATTATCTGCAATGTGTACAGATGAGATGGCAGAGATCGCACTGAAAATGGGTGTTCGTAAGCCAAAGACATTAGATCAGATGGTAAAGCTGACAGGCATTGAGAAAAAGCACTTGGAAGAGGTTTTACAGCAGATGGCTGTGAATGGTGTGATCGAGTATAATTGGGAAAATCCACAGCATGAGAAACAGTATGTACTTCCAATGTTTGTACCGGGAAGTGCTGAGTTTGGAAATATGAACCTTCAGATGTTAGAGGAACATCCGGAAGTAGGACGTTTCTTCGAGAGAATGAGCCGTCTGCCACTGGAAAAGGTAACACCTATGGTACCGGAAGGAGGAGCCGGCATCGGTATGCATGTTATTCCGGTCGAGAAAGCGATCTCTATGGAGAACCAGTCTATTTCCATTGAGCATATTTCACACTGGCTGGATAAGTATGAAGGAAAGTATGCAGCAAGCCCATGTTCCTGCCGCCGCTCCCGCCAGACGTATGAAGAAGGATGTGCGGATGATCCGGAGAGCTGGTGCATCGCAGTCGGCGACATGGCTGATTATGTTGTTGAGACGAATAAGGGCGGACGTTACATCACAAGAGAGGAAGCATTAGATATCCTAAAGAAGGCAGAGGAGAATGGATTTGTCCACCAGATCACCAATATCGATGGTGAGGACAAGATTTTTGCGATCTGTAACTGTAATGTGAATGTCTGCTATGCACTCCGTACTTCACAGTTATTTAATACACCGAATATGTCCCGCTCTGCCTATGTTGCTAAGGTTGAGACAGAGAACTGCGTAGCCTGCGGACGATGTGTGGAATACTGTCCTGCAGGTGCAGTAAAACTTGGACAGAAACTCTGCAGAAAAGACGGTTCTGATGTGGAATATCCAAAACATGTCCTTCCATCTGAGAAAAAATGGGGACCGGAGATGTGGGATGAAAACTACCGTGATAACAACCGCATCAACTGCTATGACACAGGTACAGCTCCTTGTAAGACAGCCTGTCCGGCGCACATTGCAGTCCAGGGTTATTTAAAGATGGCAGCGCAGGGAAGATATCAGGATGCGTTGGCGCTGATCAAGAAAAACAATCCGCTCCCGGCAGTCTGTGGACATATCTGTAACCGCCGCTGTGAGGATGCATGTACCAGAGGAACGATCGATCAGGCAATTGCGATCGATGAGGTAAAGAAATTTATCGCAGCCCAGGATCTGAAGGCTGAGACACGTTACATTCCAGAGAAAGTCGTTCCATCTGTCAGAGGATATTTTGAGGAGAAGATCGCGATCATCGGAGGTGGTCCTGCCGGTTTATCCTGTGCCTTCTATCTGGCTGAAAAAGGTTACAAACCTACTATTTTTGAGAAGAATGAGCGTGCCGGCGGTATGCTGGTATACGGTATCCCATCCTTCAAATTAGAGAAAGACGTTGTGCAGGCAGAGATCGATATCATCAAGGAGATGGGCGTTGAGATCAGAACCGGAGTGGAAGTCGGAAAAGATATCACATTAGATGAACTCCGTGCGCAGGGATACAAAGCGTTCTACATTGCGATCGGATGCCAGGGCGGAAGACTTCCGGGCATTCCAAACGATACTGTAAAAGGATGTTCTTCCGCAGTTGACCTCTTAAAAGAAGTCAATGCAAATGAGAAATATGACATCAAAGGTGATGTCGTTGTGATCGGTGGCGGTAACGTTGCAATCGACGTTGCAAGAGATTCCAAGAGATGCGGCAGTGACATGGTAAAAGTCAACATGTTCTGTCTGGAATCCAGAGAGACAATGCCTGCATCTGTAGAAGAAATCGAAGAAGCAGAGTCAGAGGGAATCGTTGTAAATCCGGGATGGGGACCAAAGGAAGTTCTTGTGGATGACAACGGTGAAGTACGTGGAATCGTTTTAAAGAAATGTTTATCTGTAAAAGATGCAGACGGAAGATTCAATCCACAGTATGATGAGAACCAGCTTTTGACAGTAGAATGTAAGCATGTATTCTTCTCCGTAGGTCAGTCGATCGTATGGGGCGACTTATTAAAGGGAAGCAAAGTGGAATTTGGACGCGGCAACGGAGCGGTTGCAGATGCGCTTACTTACCAGACAGCAGAGCCGGATATCTTCGTTGGAGGAGATGTTTACACCGGACCTAAATTCGCAATTGATGCGATCGCAGCCGGAAAACAGGGCGCAATCTCCATCCATCGTTTTGTACAGCCACATTCGAGCCTTACGATCGGACGTAACAGAAATGATTTCATCGAGTTAGACAAAAACGATATCAAAGTGGAAAATTATGATAACTCCAGCCGTCAGATACCGGGACATAATGCTTCCATCGATACAAAACACTCCTTCCGTGATGCAAAGCTTGTATTTACAGAGGAGCAGGTCAAAGCAGAGACAGCGCGCTGCCTTGGCTGTGGAGCATCTGTCGTTGACCAGAATAAATGTATCGGTTGTGGTATCTGTACAACGAAGTGTGAGTTTGATGCGATCAAGTTACATAGAGATCTGCCTGGATGCAGCAAGATGGTTCCAAGTGAAGATAAGTTGAAATATATTCTTCCGAATGGAGCAAAACAGGCGATTAAGATTAAATTCTCCAAGAAGAAGTAATCATTTACAGAGAGGAATAAAATGCACGAACTTGGAATTATTGTACATGTTATGCGTACCGTGGAGGATGTTGCAGCAGAGAACAATCTCACAGAGATCAGATCCGTGACCTGTGAGATTGGAGAAGTCAGCGGCGTTGTCCCGGAATACATGACAGACTGCTGGGGCTATGCAAGAAGCAGATCAGAGCTTTTAAAAGACTCAGAATTAAAAATCGAGATCATACCTGGTGTTACCATGTGTGAGGACTGTGGAAAAACCTATTCCACAGTCCAGTATGCAAAAATATGTCCGCACTGTGGAAGCAGTGCCACGTATCTTCTGGAAGGAAACGGATTCAGCATCAAGGAGATTGAAGGGGCATAACAAAAAAATATTGATAGTAAAAAACCTCACTGGCTGAGTATAATCTGCTGGTGAGGTTTTTCTATTAAAAAGTAAAAATGCACAGAGACCAAATCCGCCTCTCATGCATCTAATCTATGTAAATAAGTGAAAAGCCGGCAGAAAGGAAGCTGATCCACGGACAAGTCAGTGGAAACAGCGCAAAATAAAATGACAAAAGAAACATTAGGACAATTGATTATTGATTCCGAGGAAATAATGTATCATATCGCAAAGTCTCTGCTCTACAATGACGCAGACTGTGCGGATGCGATACAGGAAGCCATTGTAAAAGCATTTGCAAAATTACATACATTAAAGGATGACTCGTATGCAAAAACGTGGCTCATCCGCATTGTGATGAACGAGTGTTATGCGATCATGCGCAAAGAGAAAAAAATTATTTCCCTGCAGGATTATCAGATGAACGAGCAGGAAACGGAATCCAAAGACTATTCAGATTTATATGAAGCGATTTTCCATTTGCCAGAGCAGATAAAACTGTGCGTCACACTGTATTATATGGAAGGGTACAGTGTGAAAGAGGTCGCAGCATTGTTAGATACGACAGAGAGTGCAGTAAAAAACAGGCTGGCAAAAGCGCGGGGAAAATTAAAAGAAGCGCTGGCAGATTGAGACATAGTGATGATCCATTGGAACAGACATACAAAAACACGGATATCGAATGAAAAATAATAAATTTCGTATCGTTTGGATAGCAGGAAAGGCGGTAACAGTATGAGATTAGAAGATATGAGAGAACAATTTCCGAAAATGCCGGAGAGCATGAAGCAGATGATTGAGCAGGAAGTTACAGTGCAGATTGGGCAGGAGAAAGAAAATGACAATCCAAAAGTTGTAACTTATAAGAAAAGAAAGAAAAAAAACATGGCACACCGTATGCTGGTGGCATCTATGGTGGCTGCTCTGGCACTTGCAACAACGGTCTGTGCAGGTGTTGCTTACCAGATGCATAATCAGAAGGTTGGAAAATATGGCTTAAAAACACAGATTGAAGGACCACAGACAGCGGCAGAAAGTACGGAGAATATGGCAGATCAGACGACAGAAGAGAGAGCGGGTAAAGCAGCCGAATATGTCAGACTGGAAACCTCTTATCTGCCGAAAGGTATGGTGCAGTCAGAGGAAGGAAAATTCAGTTTTGAAGATAATTATATGCAGGGTGGAGTCAGCATGATCGTGTACCAGCTGACACCGGAAAAAACAATAGCAGACATTGAAAATACAGGCATTGCTGTGAGCGAGGAAACCAGCATCGGTGGCAGACCGGCAGTTTACATGGAAACAGCTCCTGCCGAGGGTGATTCAGCAGAAAATTCTTCTACAGAAGGAACTGCGAATGAAAATACAACCGGTGCAAAAAAAATATATATGATTTACGCGGAACACAACTACCTCCTTGAGATGTTCATTTTCCCGGATGTGACAAAAGAAGAAGCATTCCAGATCGCAGAGGGTGTTTCCATCACTCCGACAGAAGAAACGAGCGGAGAGAATGTTATGCAGGTGTGCAGTTGGAATGACATGGAAAATGAGGCAGGAAAAGGAGAACCGGAAACGGATGAATCGGAAACATTGATGACATTTCCAAAAGAGGAAATGAAAAATATACACCTCATTGGTGGGGAGATTTCTCTGGATCAGAACGGAATTGAAGCAACACCGGGACTTACAGCAATCGTTTCCGATGTAACAATTTCCGATAATATCAGCAGTTTGTCAGAAAATATGCTGGAGGATGATACAAAAGCAGCATTTGACACAGACGGTAATTTATTGCCAATGAAAGTGGAATATTTAAAGAGCGGAGATGGTATCAACACAGTTGATGAAGTTGTGGAGACCAAAGAGATTCCAATGAAAATTGTTTCAGTGACAGTGGATTATAAAAATAATGGAAAGACGGCACTTTCCAATGTAATGTTTAACGGCGGCATTGCATTTCTGGCAGAATATGGAGAAAACATGCAGTTTGACGCATACATGAATGAAAAACCGGGAACAGGCGATACATGGGATTGCGTAAACGAAGAATCTATTGGATTTAGTCAGGAAGTTTATTTATCGGATGTTCATGGAGGAGAACGCCACAACAACTACATTAATACGATAAATCCAGGTGAAACCGTCACCGTGCGTATGGCATTCAAAGTGCCGGAAGAAAAATTAAATGAGATGTACTTCACCTTAAGCAATTATGGTGGCAGCCATTTCTATGATGAGACAAGCTTACAGCTTGGCTATGTGGATATCAGACAGTAGAAAATTTTTATGAGAAAACCCTCGCATCCAGTTTTCAGAAGCTGTTTGCGGGGGTTCTTTTTAATTTTGCCGTCAGCTATATACAAATCTAATTTATAGAAAAGGAACCATATAAACTGGCAGACAAAGAATGTCAGAGTCCTTAGCCAAATCTTTGGTATACACAAGATACTTATCAAGTATACGATCAGAATATTTTTTGCAAAATTCATCAAGAGATTTATGTGTTTTGTATCCGCTTGACTTTACTTCAATCGGACATATTTTATTTCTACTTGCAAGAAGAAAATCAATTTCATAATTATGCCGCGAAGTTTCATTGAAAAAGGTATAATAAAATAATTCATTGCCATTACAAGTAAGGATTTGGGCAACTATATTTTCATAGAGATATCCGAGATTTGTATTGAGCGTATCATTTAATAGTTTTTCGTATATTATATTTTCTGTAAAGTCTTTGTCCTTGAACATCAATGTAGTAAAAAGTCCGGTGTCGCAGAGGAACAGTTTAAATTTACAAAGGTCTTTATTAGTTGACATTCCAGCATTTGGATCATTGGCATGATATGAAACAAGAACAATTTTTGAATCTTTTAATTCGGCAATTAATTCTAATATACTATCGGCTCGGTCATTTGCCAGTACACTGGAAACTTGATATCGTGCAGCATTTTTATTTAGCTGGGCAGGAATTGCATCAAAAAGAAGTGAAAGCTTTCCTGTTGAGTCTATTTTCTTGAAATCATCCTCATAAAGATTTAAAATATCACGTTTTATGGTATCGACTTTTCGAAAATTATTTGTCTGGAGATATTCATTTACAGCCTGTGGCATTCCACCAACAAGCATATACAGTCTGAAGTCTCTCATTAATTTCCGATGTAATTTATCTCCGATTGGATGGCGGGAGTCAAAGAGTTTTCTTACTAAGGCGGTGGTTGTATGATCACCTAAAGCCCATAAGAATTCTTCGTAATCCATGGGATACATAGAGAGTTTTCTTTCTTCACTCGGAATAAGGATGTTCTGTATGTTCTTTTTTATGGAAATCAGTGAACCGGTTTCTATATAGTCATATCTGTGGTCTTTTACTAATGATTTAATTGCCTGTCTTGCAAGTGGACATAGTTGAACTTCATCAAAGATAATTAGAGAATTTCTTTCGTGAAGATCAACCTTGTATTGTAACTGAAGCTGTAAAAAAAGATAATCTAAATCGGAAATGTCTTCAAAAAGAGCTTTGATACTTTTGGATACAGTTGAAAAATCAATTAATATATAGCTTTGATATTCATTCTTAGCAAAAGATTCCACAACCGTAGATTTTCCAATTCGCCGCGCACCTTCGATTAACAATGCTGTATTTCCGTTGGATTCTTCTTTCCAGGATAGTAGTTTACTGTATATTTTTCGCTTAAACATAGATCCTCCAAACAAAATCGCGTTTTTTATTTTGATATATTACAACAAAATCGCACTTTTTATTCTATTATATTACCACAAAATCGCACTTTTTCAATCATTTATTTGGAAACAAAGTGTCTTCAGCTTGTGTTTGATATTGACAGTTTCTGTGCCTGCGATGGCAAAAGCAGAGACAATATGGGCAAATATAAATTGAAAAGTCCTGTGATTTAAACTATCATAAAAGATATATCGGTAGACATTTTTACAGATGGAGAAAAGAGAGTATTGTATGAAGGAAACAAAAGATTATCCGCAGTCAGAAGCAGATCAGGATTTTGCAAAATTACTAAAGAATATAAGAACAGAAGAAAAGGTATCATTAGACCAGTTAGCGATGGGATTCATGAGCGCCAGCCAGCTTACGAAAATTGAGAACGGAGAGCGTCCTATTAATAAAAATATCAGAGACAGATTGTTAGAGAGGCTTGGTATAGCGAAAGAATTATACGAAAACCTGTTAGATTTATGCGATTTCGAAGAATGGGATTATAAGAAGAAGATTTTATCTGCGATTCAGAATAAAAAAATAGAGGATGCATATCGTTTGCTTAAAGAATATAAGGCACATTTAAGGGAAAATGATAGAATAAATCATCAGTTTATTTTGGCAATGTGGGGAGAAGTTTTGAAACAGGAAGGGGCTTCGAAAGAAAAAATTGCTGAATGCTATCGGAAAGCCGTAATACTTACAATACCGGATGCAGAAAAAGTATGGTGGGAGAAAAGACCATTATCGGTATTGGAGATGAATCTGCTATTGGAAACAATTATATATGGAAATAACATGGATTATTTGCATAAATGCAGAGTACTCATGGAGTATATAGACACAGGATATTATGATGAAATTATGAAAGCAAAAATATATCCTAAAATTGTTTATTATTATCTGAAAAAGCAGATTTTATTTAAAGAGTATTGGAATGTGGAAACACAGACTGAAAATTTGAAGATATGTGAAAAAGCTATTGACAAATTAAGAGATGCCGGGCGGACATATTATCTGGTCGAACTGCTGGAAATAGAAATACAAATATTAGAGACAATGCCAGAGGATGCAGTTACAGAGCATTTAGAAAAAAATGAGACAGATAGGATAAATGCAAAAGAATTAATGTCTATGATTAAAAACTTGTATGCAGAGTATGAAGTTCCGGCATATATACAGGATTGCACCTACTTTTACCAACAGAAGTGGATCTTTAGTATGAAAGATGTGCTGCGAACCCGCAGGGAAATGTTCGGATTAACGCAGGAGCAGCTCTGTGAGGGAATCTGTTCTGTAAAATCACTTCGCAGGGCGGAAAAAGGACAGACAGATATGCAGAGGGAAACACTCAAAAAATTATTAAACAGACTGGGACTGTCAGGACAAATGCAGTGGTCACGGCTTATCACAAGTGACCGCGAAGTCATAAGAATGGCAGAAGAACTGGCAGATTACATCAATGACCGGAAGTTTTCTGTGGCAAGTAAACAATTGGAAAGCATGAAATCACGGATTGATTTGGATATTCCACAGAATAAACAATATTTTTTAGAGAAGCAGGCATTACTAGAGTTTGAACAGGGAAAAGTAACGAGAGAAGAATTTGTAAAGATGGAAAAAGAGGCTCTGGAATGTACGCTGTGTGCGGAAAATCTTTATAGGAAAGAGAACGTGTATCTGACAGAGAGGGAAATAATCTGTATTAGCAATAGCTGGAAAGGGATGGAGGGAAAACAGAAAAGGGAATCTATTAATTTAATACTTAGACTTTATGACTATTATGCTTTAAATAATGGATTGTCACAGGCAATTTCAGTGTATGAAATTGTTACTGAAGCTGCTGTCAATGAACTTGGAAATAATGGGGAACATGTGAGGGCAGAAGAGATAGACAGAAAATCAATTAAGGCAAGCTTATCGTGTAGAAGGGTGTGGGATATTCATTATAAAATATATGATATATTATGGAATGAGAAAAAACTTATGAAAAAAAGCGGAAAAAGAGTCAGTAATAATCGAATGAATACAGAGTTGAAACGTTGTATTATTATGAGTCATTATGTAAAGCGTTATTTTTATGAAAATGTATACAAAGAGAAATTAAGCTAATGATCGTTTTCACCGCTGACAGGAATATCATTATAAGGAGCAATGAATCCTATATGGTGTATCGATGGAATGTTTACCTGGATAAAGCAAATAATTGTTAAAGTGATAAATAATTTTGAAATAAATTTTTTCATTTGTGATAACCTCCATACATCATATTTTCTATTGTGCCATAGTTAGTTTACATATTACAAGGGACAGAATTGTCCATAAATTTTTTGACAATTCTGTCCCTTGATTGGAAAGCAATAATATATTAAAAATAGTTAAAAGTAATATTTTTACAGAGGAAATGTATTTTCTGAATGTTTCTGAGAAAAATGCTGCAACAAAAATATTTTAAAAGGAGATTAATTGACATGAAACAAGTAAGACGATCTGTAAAGCAAATTTTGTTTTCTTTAACTTTGGTAATGGTGTTTTTTATTAATATTCATCCAGTTATGGCACAAGAAATAAGTAATGAATCGAAAAATGCAATATGGAATGAGTTTGAAGAAAAAAGAGAAAATGGTCTTGAAGTCTATGAGTTATTAGATGATAATGGCAATTTCATGGGATACTACGAGCCATATTCTGAAACAAATCCAGAGCCAGTAAAAACAGCAAGATATACAGCAAATATTAATTGGGAAATTCCAGCAGGAAAATATTCATATGGAGAGAATCAGTATACTCTTTCATCAGGTTCTAAAATACAGGTGAGTATTTCACAGAGTCAGACAGGAACAAGTTATCTGACATTTCAGAATAGAACAAGTAATTCGTCATTGCGATTCACAAATACAAAAGTTACCAATGGATGGAAAGGAACAGTTGTTTTGGGCAATATAAGTTCAGCAGTATATTCTTTCGGAATAGAAAATGCTTCATCTGTTACAATTACATATACTGGTTCATACAGTTTATAGAGGAAAAAGTGATGAAGAAAAAATTAGTGGTAGTTATCTCTATAGGTATGATACTTATTTGTGGTTCTGTTTTTGCAATCACAGCTGTGGTAAATAGCAATTACGAAAAGGAAAGTATTGAAAAATCTTCAAAGGTTATCAATAATAATGTTGAAGAAAATTTAGATTCTATATATTCTAAAAGCGATACGGAAGTGATTATTAATAATCTAGAATCAGAAAATCTTGGAGGAACTGGAACAATAAACAGAAGTAGTATTGAGGAAAATACGGAAACTTTCTATACACCTCAAAATTGATATTAAAATATTATTATAATTCAAGAAAATACATTTTCTTTGTAAAAATATTAACGGTCGATTTATGTAATAATGAAGTGGCAGAACAATGGAAAGATTTGGGTGAAAAGGGACATATCTATATGGATTCTGATGGATATTTGAAACTTTAGAAAGTAGATAATGATATAGAGGTGACAAGTCTGGATACTTATAGGGAACAATTAGATAATCGGAAATGGTTTTAATTGTGTTGCTGTATTTTTCAATATGTCTAGGTCAGTTTACTTCTTTATTTCATAATCTTGAGAGTATAAGATTTGAGATGTTGCAGAATCAATATGCAAATGAGGTAGAAATTATCGTATATAATCATCAGAAAGATATGGATTTTCAGATGATAGATGGATGAAATTGGATTATGACATCATATGGAAGCGTAAATTATCAAAAAAAAGAAGGAAGCATAATTATTTTCTTTTTTAACGGATTATGCAGATGCTTCAGGCTATGTTTATTATTCAGACAATGCAGTATTTGAATTTATGAAAGATTGTGTGTGGATTGAAATAACTGAAAGAAAATTGGTTGGTGGTACAGATGCATGAATAAACTTGAGCTAGAACAGAAAATTAAATTTTAAATAACATTTTCATGCAAGCACATGATAAAGTACATAAAGATTCAGATTAAATATTAGATAATTTGAATATTGTTAGAAAATATATATGATGCTATACTGAAATCAGATGATATACGAGTAGGCAGGAACAATACGAAAGGCATATTTATGAAAATATTTTTCATCCTTCTGACTTTTGCTGTGAACATATTATTATCAGGGTATAATAACCAGCAAATATATGTAACAACTGTTGTAGAAAAGAACGACATAGAAGAACAAGAGAATATATTGTATTCAGGGAACAGGATTACATCTGACTATCTGGAAGTCAGTGGAGGTGTAAATTTCTGGTGTGAAAATATAAATGGAGAGAATCACCTGAAACTTGAATATATTCCACAGGAGGATGAGCTTGCATATTGTAAGGTAGAATGTGAGAACGGACGAGTACAAAGTAATATCATTTCGAAATACAGTAAGGTAAATTATTATCTGAATGCAGACAATCAGATAGAAGATGAATATGCAGATAGAATTACGATTAATTATTACGACGAGGAAGGCACATTATTATCTTGGAGCGTAAAATATATATATTGGGATCCAATTCAAGAAACCTATTATTCGTCTGATATAGGAATTTAAAAAGAAAAGTGAAAACAAGTCAACGGTTATGCAGAAACAATTAATAGGAGGGAAAGCGTATGGGTACAAACAACAAGTTAAATATATTGATCGTAACTCCATTTGCATTATGGATGTATATTATTTGCATTTCCAATATTATCATGCAGGAGTTGAGTGGGGCACCTTATGTAGCGGGAATCATTACTTATGTGAGTGCGTTTATTATTTTTTTATGCTACTATTGGCTGCTTTTACAGAACATCAGAAAAATGGAGGACAGCGCGAAGTATTTAAAATGGACACGTTTTTGCCGGATTGTTGGTATTGTTGCATTTATAGTTGCAGGGTGTATTGTTTTACTTGTATAGAAAGAAATTGGAATGGAATGAAGAGACAAAATACACGAAGAAAGTGTAGTCATATTAGGTGGAAAGATGTTTGCCTTGGATTAAGTATTTACAAAATGAATGTTATGGTAAATAATAAAAATCTTTCTAAATATGGAGAATATCATGGAAAAAGAACCAACGCTTATTGAACAAAAATTTGAAGATGCAGTGAAAAATTTTCGTCAGGAAATGGAAAAAGGAAAAGAATCAATGCAATATGTTTTATGTAAACTATAGATAGTTTTCACGCTTAAATGATCGTTTTAACTTTCTGTAAAGCTGAATATTCAATTGTTAGGAGAGATTATGAAGAAAAAAATTTGTTTAGTCATTTTTATTGTTCTGTTTGTAGTTAGTATATTGGTAAATGTGAAATTATTATTTTTTTCACCAGCAGTTTCATTAAAAAATATTCCATTTGAGGGAGTAATCACAGAAGCTGATAGTGGAAAAATAGTAGTAAAGGGTGATGGAACGAATGGTTGCGGGCTTACAGAGCATTATCAAATTTATAATTCAGATCAGATAAAAATTGTTAATACTAATGATGAACTAATTCAGTTTACAGATTTGAAAAAAGGCACAAGAATTTCTATGAGATTATGGATAAAGGAAAAGACTTTATATAATGATATGGATAGACTGGATATTGTTACATTGATTCAGTGCTGTGAATGAAAAGGAGATGCAAATGAAGAAAAACAAAAAAACAGCCGCACCGAGATTCATAAAAATCCCGGTGCGGCTGTTTTTTACATTTATAAAGTGTAATTTGAAAGATCAGCCGACATATTTCTGTAATGTTTCCATAACAGCGCCAGGTTTTCTGGTCATTTCTGTGAAGTACTGGCAGGTAAGCTCTGCAAGTCCAACTTCGTAAAGATTTATACCAAAAATCTTAGCGTTAGAGAGGATATCTTTTAATTTTGCATCAGCGTCAAAAGAATCTCCAAGTTTAATGTCAGCAACGTAAGGACGAACTTCGTCTAACATTGGGTCTGGGCTTAATGTAAATTCATTTCCGTTGTCATCAATTGCCATAAGGTAGCGAAGCCATCCGGCAAATACCAATGGAATCAATTTAATATCAGAAACATTCAGTTCAGGGGAAGCAGCGTAAGCTTTGATCGTCTCACCAAAACGGATTGCCAGTTTCTGGGAAGTATCGGTTGCGATACGCTGTGGTGTATCCGGCATGAATGGGTTTGGAACACGTACATTAAGTACAGTGTCGATAAACTCTTTTGGATCAAGAATGCCAGGATTTACAACAACCGGAAGTCCTTCTTTGTATCCGATACCTTCTACTAATTTTACCAAAGTCTCATTTTTCATCTCTGCGGAAATGAGGTTATAATCTAATAAACATCCGAATACAGCAAGTGCTGTGTGAAGTGGATTTAAGCAGGTGCAGACTTTCATCTTCTCTACTTTATCTACTGTCTCGCGGGTTGTGAAGATAAGACCGCCTTTTTCTAACTCAGGACGTCCGTTCGGGAACTTGTCTTCGATGACAAGGTACTCTGTTTCCTCAGCGTTTACGAATGGAGCAACGTAAGTATTTTTGCTTGTGATAACCGGATCAAGACCTTCGATGTCATCTTTCTGCAATAATGCCTCGATGGAAGCGTCTGGTCTTGGTGTGATCTTATCGATCATAGTCCAAGGGAAGGAAACTTTATTTTCGTCCTCTACATAGGAAACGAAGCCTTCTTCTACAACACCATTTTTTGCCCACTCTTTTGCAAAAGTAGTGATGGCGAGTTTTAACTTATCTCCGTTGTGGGAGCAGTTATCCATACTTACCATGGCAATCGGTTTCTTACCGGAAACGTAACGTGCGTAAACTAATGCAGCAACTTTACCGATGTAGCTCTCTGGTCTTTCCGGTCCGTTTTTCATATCTTCTGCAACAGCAGTCATGAAGTTTCCGTCCGGAGTATTTAAGTTATAACCCTTTTCTGTGATGGTGAAAGTACACATCTGAAGGGAATCTTTTGCAAAAATCTCTTTTAAACGGGAGAACTGTGTGTCATCGTGGGAATCTAAAGCGAGGGATTCCATGATACTTCCGGTAACGGATTTCTCAACAGTTCCGTTCGCTTTTAAAGTAACGAGAATGCTTAAATCGTCGTGTGGACGGTTCATTTTCTCGATAATCTCATAGTCATACCCCTCTGCAACAGTCAATCCGCGGTCAAGAACACCTGCATTTAAAAGGTTCTGGACAACGTTGCACTGGAATGCACGGAAGATGTTGCCAACACCGAAGTGAACCCAGAATGGATTCTCTTTTGTATTCTTTTTTACTGTTTCATAATCAAAGGAAGGAAGGGCATAACCCTTAGCTTCCCATGCACTTTTATCTGCTAAACCTGCTCTATTTAACTGCATGTCTTGTCTCTCCTTTTTCAATTGCTTCCCATAAACCGTTTAAATATGTTGCACCTAAAGCTCTGTCGTAAAGACCGTAACCCGGCATTGCAACTTCGCCCCAGATCATACGTCCGTGGTCCGGACGGATCGGTCCGTCAAATCCGATATCGTAAAGCGCTTTCATGATCTCATACATATCAAATGTTCCGTCAGAAGAAAGATGTGCTGCCTCCTCGAAATCTGTCGGGCTGTTGAATTTTAAGTTGCGGACATGTGCAAAGTGGATGCGTCCTTTTAAGGAACGGATCATATCCGGAAGATCGTTCTCAAGGTTTGTTCCGTAAGAACCGGAGCAGAAAGTAACACCGTTGTGTGGGTTATCTACCATTTCCATCATACGGAGAATGTTTTTCTTATTGATGATGATACGTGGAAGTCCGAATACGCTCCATGCAGGATCATCCGGGTGGATTGCCATGTTGATGTCATATTTGTCACATACAGGCATGATTCTCTCTAAGAAATATTTTAAGTTTTCAAAAAGTTTTTCATCATCGATGTCTTTGTACATTGCAAAAAGATCTTTGATTTTAGCCATACGTTCCGGCTCCCAGCCCGGCATAACAGTTCCGTTCATATCACCGGAGATAGAAGCGAACATATCTTCTGGATTGATGGCATCTACAGCTTCCTGTGTGTAAGCTAAAACTGTGGAACCGTCCGGTCTTTTACGTGCAAGCTCTGTACGTGTCCAGTCGAATACAGGCATGAAGTTGTAGCATACAAGATGGATATCTTCTTTTCCAAGATTCTCTAAAGTCTCGATGTAGTTATCGATGTATTTGTCACGGTCAGCGGAACCTGTCTTGATCGCATCATGGACATTTACGCTCTCGATACCCGCTACATGAAGTCCTGCAGCAGCAACTTCTGCTTTCATTTCCTGAATGCGTTCTCTGCTCCATACATCTCCAGGTGCGGTATCATATAAAGTTGTGATAACGCCTGTTACGCCCGGAATCTGGCGAATCTGCTCTAATGTTACAGTGTCGAATTTGGAACCATACCATCTTAATGTCATTTCCATAGTTTTTATTTCCTTTCTTAGAAAAAAATGATTGTTCAAGCTGCCGTCTGGCAGCGCTCTTTTGTTTTGATAAGCTTATTATATCCAAAAGAGGAAAAAAGAAAATTGACAGAGTTGTTGTTCACATTGCAAAAGTTGCGGTTGAATGATAAAATGTGTGCAGGCAGTGAAAAGTGCAGACACATAAGAAACAGCAGCAGGCTGTTTACAGGCAGGAAAGGAAACACACATGGCAAAAAATCTTCAGACCAAGTTTTCCACGAGACAATACATGCTGTCCCGGGATTTTGAAATCTACTATTATAATGAGCCGGCATCTGAAAAGGTTTCCATACATTCGCATGATTACTATGAGTTTTATTTTTTCCTGGAAGGGGATGTCTCCATCTGGATCGAGGGGGAGCAGTATCCTTTAAAATATGGAGATATGGTGCTGATACCTCCGGGGATAAAGCACATGGCGATGGTGCATGGAAATGAGATCCCTTACCGGAGGTTTGTATTCTGGATCAGTGTGGAATATTGCAACCAGCTGATGGAAGTTTCTTCCTCTTACGGATATCTGATGCAGAATGTTCTGGTGAAGAAAAAATATATTTTTCACAATGACCTGATCACGTTTAATACGATCCAGTACCGGATTTTCCAGTTGATCGAGGAGATTAAGTCGGAGCGTTTTGGAAAAGAGGCAAAGGTTTCCCTCTGTGTGAATGATCTTGTTCTTCAGCTGAACCGTATTGTCTACGAACAGCAGAATCCAAAGAGCGAGAAAGAGGAACAGAATCTTTATCAGAACATTATTTATTATATTGATGACCATCTGGATGAGGAGCTGTCTTTAGAGCAGCTTGCAGGGCAGTTTTTTGTCAGTAAATACCACATTGCACATATTTTTAAAGAACAGATGGGATTGTCTGTGCACCAATATATATTGAAGAAACGGATGCAGGCATCCAAGGCGGCAATCCTGGGTGAGACGAGTATTACCGATGTTTACACAATGTTCGGGTTTAAGGATTACTCCAGTTTTTACCGGGCGTTTAAAAAGGAGTTCGGGGTGTCGCCGAAGGAATATAAAGAGGTACATGGAGTCGTGCAAAAAGGTTGATGGAAAGTAATAGAAACTACAAAATGGGTATGCTATAATGAAAACAGTTTAACCGTCATAGAAGGAGAAAAAGAATGCGAGTAGGAATGGGATATGATGTCCATAAATTAGTAGAAGGAAGGGATCTGATCCTTGGAGGTGTAAAGATTCCACATACGCTGGGGCTTTTGGGACATTCGGATGCAGATGTTTTGCTGCATGCGGTCATGGATGCACTGCTTGGGGCGGCAGCACTTGGCGATATCGGAAAACATTTCCCGGATACAGATCCACAGTACAAAGGAATTTCGAGTATCAAATTATTAGAGCATGTTACAAAACTGATCGAGGAAAAAGGATATATTGTGGAGAATATCGACGCAACGATCATTGCACAGAAACCGAAAATGCGTCCATACATCGAGGAGATGGAGAAGAATATTGCGACAGCATTGCATATTGATGTAAGTCAGATCAATGTGAAAGCAACGACCGAGGAAGGTCTTGGTTTTACAGGAACAGAGCAGGGAATCTCGTCGCAGGCGATCTGTGCGCTGACAACCATTTATGAGAGCAGTGTGGCAGTGGCAGATTCCCAGGCTGGATGCGAAGGCTGCGCCGGATGCAGAAAGCAGTCATAAGAAAAATTCTTGACAAATCCGGGCGGACTGCATACACTATACTAGGAATGAAAAATGTTCCGGATAAATGAATAGCAAAGCGATGAACGGAAAGAGTAGGAATTTAGACAGCGCAAAGAGAGAGACTGTCACCGGCTGAAAGCAGTCTTGCGAAAGAGAATTCACGAAGTGCCTCCGGGAGCTGATCAGGGGAAAAAAGGTCTGTGATGGCAGAACTTAAGTATTCTGATTCGGGTTACACACGTTACGTGTCTTAAGGGAAAATCAATTGATTTTTATTAGAGTGGAACCGCGGATTATTTCGTCTCTTGGAGATGAGATAATCCGTTTTTTGATTTATTAATAAAAAGAAAAGGGGCAAGAAGTATGGGAATCATCCAGCATGTGAAGGAAGAGTTTCAAGTGATAAAAGAGCGTGACCCGGCGATCAAATCGCCGATGGAAGTTTTGCTTTATCCAAGCTTTCGTGTTATGCTAAGTTATAGACGTGCACATAAACTGTATTTGAAAGGGCACTATTTCTGGGCAAGATTTCTTTCCCAGCGTGCGGCGAGAAAAACAGGGATCGAGATACATCCGGGTGCAACGATCGGAAAAGGATTTTTCATCGATCATGGAAGCGGTGTTATCATAGGAGAGACCGCGATCGTCGGTGATAACGTTACCTTATATCAGGGTGTGACGTTAGGCGGAACAGGAAAAGAGACCGGAAAGCGTCATCCAACGATCGGCGACAATGTCATGATCAGTGCCGGCGCAAAAATCATCGGTTCTTTTACGGTCGGGGAAAATTCCAAGATCGGAGCCGGAAGCGTGGTTTTGGAGGAAGTTCCGCCAAACTGCACCGTTGTCGGTGTTCCGGGACGTGTGGTAAAACGCGACAACATAAAAATTCCACGAAGCGATATGGATCAGTGTCATCTGCCGGATCCGGTCAAAGAGGACATTACTCTTTTACAGAGAGAGAACGCCGAACTTGTCAATCGTGTGCTTGATCTGGAACGCCAGTTGAAAGAGGTTGACCGGAAAGTCAGACAGGATGGATAATAAGAAGTTAAAATAATATAGAAGGAAAATGGAGAACACAAATGGAAAATAATTTTAAATTTTACAATACGCTCACAAAAAAAATCGAGACCGTGATTCCTCATGAGGACGGCAAAATCGCAATGTACACCTGCGGACCTACGGTGTATCATTTTGCACATATTGGAAATCTGAGAAGTTATATCATGGAAGATGTTCTGGAAAAATCACTCCGTTATGTTGGATATGATGTAAAACGTGTCATGAACATTACAGATGTAGGACATCTGGCTTCCGATGCAGATACCGGGGAAGATAAAATGTTAAAGGGTGCAAAGCGTGAACATAAGACAGTTATGGAGATCGCAAAGTTCTACACAGACGCATTTTTTGAGGACTGCAAAAAATTAAACATCAAGACACCGGACGTTGTGGAACCTGCAACCAACTGCATTCCTGAATTTATTAAAATGATCGAGGGATTGTTGGAAAAGGGTTATGCATATCAGGCAGGAGGAAATGTTTATTTTGACACATCCAAACTGGATAATTACTATGTTTTCTCTACACAGGCAGAACTCGAGACATTAGTCGGTGTAAGGGATGATGTCGATGAGGATACGAATAAGAAGAATAAGACAGACTTTGTTCTCTGGTTTACAAAATCCAAATTTGAAGACCAGGCACTGAAATGGGATAGTCCATGGGGTGTCGGTTATCCGGGCTGGCATATTGAGTGTTCCTGCATCAGTATCAAGCATCTTGGCGAGTACATGGATATCCATTGCGGCGGTGTGGATAATATTTTCCCACATCACACCAATGAGATCGCACAGTCTGAAAGTTATCTCGGACATAAATGGTGCAATTACTGGTTCCATGTACAGCATTTGAACGACAAATCCGGTAAAATGAGTAAATCCAAAGGAGATTTCCTCACCGTTTCTTTATTACAGGAAAAAGGATACGATCCGATCGTATACCGGATGTTCTGCTTACAGTCCCATTACAGAAAACCGCTTGAGTTTTCTTATGAGATCATGGATAACACCAAAGCCGCTTACAACAAACTGGTAAAACGCGTTGCCGGACTGAAAAAAGAGGGCGAGGTAGACCAGAACGTATTTGCAGAATACAAGGCAAAATTCGTGGATGCGATCTCGAACGATCTGAATACTTCCATGGCGATCACTGTATTATATGATCTGTTAAAAGCAGACACGAACGATATTACAAAATACGAGTTAATTAAGGATTTTGATAAAGTTCTTTCCCTGAATCTGGAAAATGCAAAGAGCACAGAGACAACCGAGGGTGTTGACGCTGAACTTGAGAGCTTTGTCCTTGCCAAAATCGAGGAGAGAAAAGAAGCAAAGAAAGCAAAAGATTTTGCGAAGGCAGATGCCATCCGTGACGAACTGCTTGCAAAAGGAATCGTCATCAAAGACACCCGCGAAGGTGTGGTATGGCATAAGGCGGAGTAAAGAGAGATGGAAAAAGGAATCGATTCTTATTTAAAAGAACAATTTGAAATCCCGGATGTCGACATCCGCACATATTCACCGTTGACACTGGCTTATATCGGAGATGGTATCTACGACCTTGTGATCCGGTCTCTGGTAGTAGCCAAAGGCAACACGAGAGCGAGTGAACTCCACAAGCGCACCAGCCAGATTGTAAAGGCACACACACAGGCGGAGATGATGGAGGTGCTGCTTCCGATTCTGACAGAGGAGGAGGCAGCCGTGTATAAGAGGGGGCGCAACGCCAAATCTTTTACCATGGCAAAAAATGCCACGATGTCGGATTACCGTAAGGCAACCGGATTTGAGGCGCTTATGGGATATCTGTATCTGAAAGACGAATTTGAGCGTCTGGTCGAGCTGGTGAAAACTGGCGTGGAAGAGATGAGACTAAAACTATAGTTATATCTTGCAAGCAGCGAAATGATTGAGTGATGAGATCACGATAAGAGAAAGGGAAAAAGAATTTCATGGGATATGAAGAACAGAAAATAGAGGGACGTAATGCGGTGCTAGAGGCATTCCGTTCCGGAAAAACAATAGACAAACTGTTTGTCTTGGATGGATGTCAGGATGGACCGGTGCGGACAATTGTCAGAGAGGCAAGAAAACATGACACGATTATCAATTTTGTGGATAAAGAACGTTTAGACCAGTTATCCGAGACAAAAAAGCATCAGGGTGTCATTGCAGTTGCCGCAGCATATGAGTATGCGGAAGTGGAAGATATTTTAAAAAATGCAGAGGAAAAAGGAGAACCACCGTTCATTTTTATTCTGGATAATATTGAGGATCCGCATAATCTTGGTGCGATCATCCGTACCGCAAATCTGGCGGGAGCACACGGCGTGGTCATTCCAAAACGCCGCGCAGTGGGACTTACCGCAACGGTTGCAAAGACTTCTGCAGGTGCCATTAACTATACACCAGTTGCCAAAGTGACAAATCTGACCGCAACCATCAAGGAGCTGAAAGAAAAAGGCTTATGGTTTGTCTGTGCTGACATGGGCGGAACCGAGATGTACAAACTCGACTTAAAAGGACCTATTGGTCTTGTCATCGGAAACGAGGGTGAAGGTGTCAGCAAACTCGTAAAAGAGAACTGTGACTTTATCGCATCCATTCCGATGAAAGGGGACATTGATTCCTTAAATGCGTCAGTAGCAGCAGGTGTGCTGGCATATGAGATCGTGAGACAGCGTCTGCAGTAACTTCTGGATATGGAGCATCCGCAGAGCGTGGATGCGGTTTGGAACTATCGTACAGGGAGAGCAGGTATGGAAGAGTATAGAGACAATGGCCGGGGAAAAGTGCAGACGTCTTATGACAGGTTAAGTGATGAAGCACTTTTACGACAGCTTCGGGCTGGGGATGCCGCGATCATGGATTATGTGTTGGACAAGTACAAACCACTTGTGCGGAAAAAGGCGAATGCCATGTTTTTGATCGGGGGCGATACCGATGATCTTATCCAGGAAGGGATGATTGGCCTGTTTAAAGCAATCCGCGATTACCGGGAAGAGAGAGAAGCTTCGTTTTTTCACTTTGCAGAACTGTGCATCACAAGACAGATTTACAGTGCCATAGAGGCTTCCAACCGGAAAAAACATGCGCCGTTAAACTCCTATGTTTCTTTTTATTCGGAGGTGAGTGAAGAGGGACAGCCGCTGGCAGAGTATCTCGAATCGGAGCGTTCGGATAATCCAGAACAGCGCATGATCGATCAGGAAAACTTTGAACTGTTTCTGAAAAAAGTACGCCAGAGCCTGAGTAAAATGGAGTGTGAGGTGTTAGATGATTACCTGTCCGGGTTAAATTACCAGCAGATTGCAGAAAAAATGAAGAAATCCCCGAAAGCGATCGACAATGCACTGCAGCGCATCAAAGCAAAAATCAGGGTATTTCAGAATGATACATTGCCTTCGTGAGAAAGTATTTCAGGGCATAATTTCAAAATAGAGACAGAATATGTACAATATGCACAAAAATAGAAGTGAATTTTTGTAACATTTGTGAACACTTATGTGAGAGAGTATGATATTATAATTCTCGTAAAACCCCCCAATACATTATATATAGTTTTTGCTATACCCCATAGTAAAAATACCTTCTCCTAAAAGAACAGCCGATCGACAGGCTGTTCTTTTTTTGCGCGAAAAGAAAATCTGATATTGTGTGATCCAGTCAATAAATGTTTATGAGAAAATGTTTATGAGAAAATCATAAATTATCTGGTTGACAAATAGAGTATGATTTGTTAGAATACCACTTGTCGATTGCGTAAGCAGTTGAAGAGTGCTGATATGGCTCAGTCGGTAGAGCGTCGCCTTGGTAAGGCGGAGGTCACGGGTTCGATTCCCGTTATCAGCTTAGGGTAGGAATCCCGGTAATTTCAAGGAAACTTGATTTTGCCGGGATTTTTTGTTGTTCCCAAAATAATTCTTTAGAAATTCTTTCGTTTTTTATATAATGGTTTTTTAGATAGATATATTACAGTGAGACATATCAGATAAGGAGTCAGAAGTCAGATGGAACAGTTGAACAACAATGAGTACAATATTTTAGTCGTGGAGGATGACAAAGAGATTCGTGATGGGATTGAGATTTTCTTAAAAAGCCAGGGATACCATGTATATAAGGCAGCCGATGGTGTCGAGGGACTGGAAGTGATCGGGCGGGAAACGATTCATCTTGCGATCGTGGACATTATGATGCCGCGGATGGATGGCGTGACCATGACGATCAAATTGAGAGAACATCATGAGTTCCCGGTCATCATGCTTTCTGCAAAATCAGAGGAGACAGACAAAGTGATCGGCTTAAATATTGGTGCGGATGATTACGTGACAAAACCGTTTACGCCGTTAGAACTCATGGCAAGGGTAAATTCCCAACTGCGCCGCTACATCCGGTTTATGGGAATGGCACAGAAAAAAGAGGAAGAGGGAAGAAACTACATCATCGGCGGACTTGAATTAAACGAGGATACCATCGAGTTTTCCGTGGATGGAAATCCGGTGAAATTGACTCCGATTGAATTTAAAATTCTGGCACTTCTGATGAGAAATCCGGGCAGAGTTTTTTCGGCAGAGGAAATCTACGAGCGTGTCTGGAACGAAAAGGCAATTAACACGGACACAATCATGGTGCACGTGAGAAACATTCGGGATAAAATCGAGATCAACCCGAGAGAACCAAAATATTTAAAGGTGGTGTGGGGCGTTGGATACAAAATTGAAAAACAGCCGTAACGTTAGGATAGGAATTATTATCATTGGATTATTACTTGCAGTTGGTGTGAATGTAAGCCTTTTTCCGTGGATGATAAGGAATGCAGAACAGAAGTCAGCACAATTGTTTTCCTCCAGTGAAAATGTAAATACGGAGTATATTGATACACTTTATCAGGGGGCGTATGTCCTGTATACCGAGATTAAGAACGAGCCGTCAGAAAACCGTACGGAGCCTTTTGTCGGAGAGGGAAGCGGTTATGATGATTACGATTATATTTCAGAGTGGAGCAGTTCCTTTGAGGGCGTCCGGTCTGAGACGGATTATTATGCGACGGATGGAACGAAAAAAGAAGTGAATACGAATGCACCGTTGTATGAAGTTTTGGAACCGGATTTCAGAATTGACGATGATAAAGAACAGTGGAACTCTTATGAGAGCGTTTTTGTCCTGGACTTTGACGAAGATGGAAACTTGTCCGTCGATGTCAAAAAGGATGGAACAGTTTCTGCGGATACACTCATCAAAAGTCTTTTACAGGCAGACCGATACAATGAAATACGCACATATGCGGTGGACAATGATACGACCTTTGTCCCGGTGAAAAATTTTCAGGTAGTATACGGTATTCCAAAAGACAGTACGAACCTTGCCTATGAAGATTATTACACCAGTGATTATTATCTGGTTGCATCCGGCGGGGGAGATGCAGCGTATTTTATTACACTTCTGGTAATTGCGGCATTTGCATGCTTTATGTGCAGCAGAAGAGTATGGAAAAATGAAAAAATGCCGGATTATCTTCCAAAATGGCGTTATATGGAAGCGGGGATCTTCGGACTTATGATGTCGTTTGCAATGTGTGATATTTATATTGACACTGTCTGCGATTTCCCATATACAGGCAAATCAGGTTACGCAAATGTGAATGTGTGGAGCGTTCTAAAAACAGGCGGAATCCTCTGGATTGTTTTTGCAGTTGCATTTGTGTCTGTCGTCTGCATTTATCCGGTATTTTCCGTTGGATTGAAGGAATACATCCGGCAATATAGTTTTATTTATCAGATTTTTCCATGGATCCGAAAGAAATGGAATCAGTTTACAGACGAAGTCAACCATATTGATTTCAGTGATAAGACAACCAAAACAATCCTGAAAATCGTGGTGATCAATTTCCTTGTTTTAGCAGTGCTGATGTGCATGTGGATGTTTGGAATCGCAGGCCTTATCATCTACTCATTCGTGCTATTTTATCTGCTGAAAAAGTATTATGACAGGATCAGAAAAGATTACAATGTCTTAATGAGAGGCGTGCAGCGTATCGCGGAGGGAGATCTTGACACGGTGATCACCGAGGATATCGGGGTGTTTGAACCGTTTAAGGAGCAGCTCACACAGATCCGCACCGGATTTAAAAAAGCGGTGAATGAGGAAGTGAAAAGCCAGCGCATGAAAACAGAGCTGATCACAAACGTATCCCATGATCTGAAAACGCCGCTTACTGCGATTACTACATATGTAGAATTGCTGAAAAAAGATGATATCACAGAAGAGGAACGCAAATCTTATATTGAGACACTGGAGAAAAAATCACTGCGGCTGAAAGTGCTGATCGAGGATCTTTTTGAAGTGAGCAAAGCGACGACCAATAATATTACATTAAATCTGATGGATGTTGATGTGGTCAATCTGATGAAACAGGTCAGCGTGGAACACGCAGATAAATTTGAACAGATGGGGCTGCAATTACGATGGAATGTCCCGGAAGAAAAAATCATTCTGAAACTGGATAATCAGAAAACCTATCGTATTTTTGAAAATTTATTTGTGAACATACAGAAATATGCAATGCCAAACAGCCGTGTTTACATTGATGTAGAGAAGCCGGAGGGGAATGTGACCATCACCATGCGCAACATGTCCGCCGTGGAGCTGAACGTGAGAGGGGATGAGCTGACGGAGCGTTTTGTGCGCGGCGATGCTTCCCGCAACACGGAGGGCTCCGGTCTTGGCCTTGCAATTGCGAGGAGTTTTACCGAAGCGCAGAAGGGAAGTCTGCATATCGCTGTGGATGGCGATCTCTTTAAAGTGGTCATCCTGTGGAAGTTGTCATGATGGAAGTAAATGTGCTATACTTGTTTTTGCTGGGAAGTCCATGATGCGTTACATGTGGATTTCAAAGGAAAAAGAACAATGGAGGTAATTCATAATGGAAACAATGGACGATTTCAAAGACGAGTTAGAGGCATCTTTCCGCCAGATCAAAGAGGGCGACATTATCACAGGAACTGTCATTGCAGTGAGTGAGGAAGAGATCACTCTGGATTTAAAATATTATGCACAGGGAATTATTAAGGTAGAGGATTTCAGCAATGATCCTGATTTTGCAGTGTCAGAGCAGGTACATGTCGGCGATGAGATCGAGGCGACTGTCGTAAGCACAGACGATGGACAGGGCAATATCCTTCTGTCCAGAAAAGAGGCAAACGATGTTCTTGCCTGGGAAAAATTACAGCAGATGATGGACGACGGAACGGTTGTGAAAGTGCGGATCAAAGAGAGCGTTCCAAGCGGCGTTGTCACATTTTTAGAGGGAATCCGTGCATTTATTCCTGCATCCCAGCTTGCACTTGATTATGTGGAAGACACGGAGAGCTGGATCGGAAAAGAGGTGGAGGCAAAAGTCATCACCGTTGATCCGGAAAAAGAAAAACTGGTATTGTCCGCAAAACAGGTGGCAAAAGAGGCAGCAATCGAGGAACGTAACCACAAGATTTCCATGATCGTGCCGGGAACTGTAATGGAGGGAACGGTGGAGTCCTTAATGCCATATGGTGCCTTTATCAATCTTGGCAATGGGTTAAGCGGACTGGTGCACATCTCACAGATCTGCGAAAGACGTATCAAAAAGCCGTCAGAAGTGTTAAAAGAGGGACAGAAAGTCAAAGCAAAGGTGTTGAATACCAATGATAACAAGATCAGTCTTTCCATGAAAGCACTGGAAGAGGAGATGGTTGACACAGAACCGGCAGAAGATCTCGAGCAGTATACATCAAAGGAGAGCTTTGGCTCAAGCCTTGGTTCACTTCTGGCAGGAATCAAGCTGGATTAATCAGAAGATAAAAATTTCATCATGAAAATGAAACTATCGGATGCAGACAGGTTTATGTGTACATCCGGTAGTTTAATATAACAGGAAAATTACTTTATTATCTGCAGCTTTCTCGTTTTGCCATGTAATATGGCAGGGACATTTTCAGAGGGAGCGTGTGACCGTTTCTTATGCGGTCAATCAGGATCTTGGCAGTCATCTTGCCCATTTCTTCGATCGGAATATGCATAGTTGTAAGCATTGGCGATACATATTGTGCAATTTCAATATCGTCCATGCTGATGATAGAGATATCGTCAGGGATGCGATAGCCACATTCGTGGATCGCACGGATCGCACCGATTGCTGTGATGTCATTCATGCAGAATAAAGCGGTTACATCGGAAGAACGCTCCAGAATGCGTTTGGCTCCCTGATAACCGGCTTCGGAAGAGCCGGAAACATTAGTTACGATATTTTTGTTAAAATTAATATGATTTTTCTTCAAAGTATTACAATAAGCTTCATATCGGATTTCATTTTTAGTCTCTCCGATATATCCGATCTGCGTGTGCCCCTGTGCGATCAGATGGCTCACGGCATCAGATGCGACGGCATTTCCGTCACAGATGACCTGATCATACTCGGCATCTAACGGATTTAAACCAACGTAAATAATCTTATGAAAATGCTTTTTCATAAATTTGAGAGTCTCTTTGTTACAACGGCCAAGAATGGCAGCACCGTCAACTTCGTTATTTATAATCTGATTTTGCGTGGCCGGGTTATGAATGTCAAAAGTAGAAAAAGAATACTTTACGATATACCCCTCTTTTAATGCCTCCTGCTCAATACTTCTTGTCAGGGTTGAAAAAAAGGCATCATTTTGTGCATCCTGAGCTCGTGCATAGACACAGGCAATGGAATGATGAGGTACATTTTCCCTGTTTTTTTGCTTTAATGCCTGGGCGGAAGTGTTAGGCACATATCCGCCGGCTCGTGCAATACTCCAGATTTTATCCTGCATTTCTTTACTGGCGGCGTTTGAGGAATTCCCGTTGATAATACGGGAGACAGTAGAGATGGAAACACCGGCCTCTTTTGCAATATCCTTTAATGTCATTGAAATACCCCCTCGTATAGGTGATTTTCATCTTTGCGTATAGTTTAGCACAAATAAATAAAAATTTGCGTAAAACTTTACACAAACGTTTGTTAAAATAAATGGCGAAGAAAATGGTAAGTGTGGTACAATAAGTGCAAATAAGATTTGAAATGTTGAGGAGGACAAGATGAAAAAACAGATGACAGTACGAAAAACAGTTTTGGCGGCATTATTTCTTGCAATTGGACTGATTCTTCCATTTATTACCATGCAGATCCCGGCAGTCGGAAAGATGCTTTGCCCCATGCACATTCCGGTATTACTGTGTGGATATATTCTCGGAGGACCGTATGGCCTGATCGTTGGATTTATTACACCATTACTTAGAAGTGTGACATTTGGAATGCCTGTCATGCTCCCGAATGCTATATGCATGGCATTTGAACTTGCAACCTATGGATTAGTCAGCGGAATTCTTTCCGGTAAGATGAAAAAGGATATGAGATCACTATATATCTCTTTGATCATTTCCATGCTCGCAGGAAGACTGGTATGGGGACTTGTATCAGCAATTGTTTATGCATTAATGGGAAGCGGATTTACATGGAAATTATTCTTTATGGGTGGATTTGTGAATGCAATCCCTGGAATTGTGATACAGCTTATCTTAATACCTGTTCTTGTAAATCGTTTATATGCAGCGGGAGTTGTAAAGCCTGCTTATGAAGGAAAATAATGATCTGTTTTTCTGATAGAAGACAGAAAACACAGGGAAAGATCGGAGAAATACATGGAACTGAAGACACAATGCAGAGAACGATTCAAACCGGCAGTGGATGCGATTAATGAAATTATTAAACAGGAAGACAATACAGACAGACCAATTCTTGTGGCGATTGACGGGAGATGTGGAAGTGGTAAGACAACTCTGGGAGAATATTTAAAGGGGCAGTTTGACTGTAACCTGTTTCATATGGATGATTTCTTTTTACGAATGGAGCAGCGTACACCGGACAGAATGAAAGAAACCGGTGGGAATGTAGACTATGAAAGATTTTATGAAACTGTGCTTATACCGGTTCAAAAGAAGGAATCTGTGTGCTATCAGCCCTTTTCCTGCAAAGAGTGGAGACTATTAGATGCTTATGAGATTCCTTATAAAAGGATTAATATTATCGAGGGCTCTTATAGCTTACATCCGTATTTTGGAAAGCCATATCAGCTGAAGATTTTTATGAATATCGCATCGGATGTGCAGCTTGCAAATATCAGAAAGCGTAATGGGGAAGAAAAAGCAAAAGAGTTTCAGGAAAAATGGATTCCGAAGGAAGAAGCGTATTTTGAAAAATTTCATGTGCAGGATGACACGCTTGAGATTATGTGGAATTTAAAGGTATTATAAAAGAGATGCTCAAAGAAAAACAGAGTCAGATCGACATAGATATGTCAGTCTGGCTCTGTTTTTAATGTTATGGATTCAGGTGGTTAAGCCTCTAAAGTGATTTTTAAATGGTAAGTTTTTTCAGCTTCAGGCATTAATGAGAGAATACCACGTTTTTCTGAGAAAATATCACTGTCCTGATGGAAAATCGCAGAACCGTTCCATGGTTCCAGACAAAGGAATGGAGCATTGCCGCCAGCAGGAGTCCAGAAAGCGATAGATTCAAAATCAGGATAGTCCATTGTTACACCTTTTCCAGTATGAGTGTTAAGGAAGGAAACACGATGGGAATTGGTGTGTTCAAAGAAAACAGCATCACTGTCAAACATTGCAACAGTAAGTGGTAATGTGTTGCCCTCTGCTTTTTGTACAACCTTTTTCTCTGTGTTGAATTCCATATTTTCAAGATCATATTCATAAGATACGAAATCTTCTGCTTTTTCAAAGACGAGTTCACAGTCGGCAAGTGTTTCACCGGAAGATACCGGAAGCATAAATCCAGGATGTGCGCCGATATGATAAAACATTTCTTCTGTGTCATGGTTTACAACACGGTATTCCATAGATAACTCATTGTCGGATAAATGATAGGTGAGAGACAATTCGAACTGATAAGGATAACTTTTTAAAGTTTCTTCATTTGCGTGTAACAAGAAAGTGACCGTATCATCGGATAAATCCTTCACCTCGAATTCTGTATCTTTACAGAAGCCATGCTTTACGAGAGGATAAACCTGCCCTTTCATGGTTGTTTCACCATTTCTTAAATTTCCGATCGTTGGAAAGAGAAGTGGTGAAGAACGCATCCAGAAAGCAGGATCGGAATTCCAGACATATTCTTTTCCGGAAGGATCCTTGAAAGATTTCAATTCGGCCCCCCTCGTATTGACAGCGACCTCGTAACCGTTTGAATGTAATGTGATCAGCATAATAAAAGCCCCCTTTTACAAATTGATATTGTTTTTGAAAAATACTTGTTTTTCTATTATAACACACGAATCTGCGTAAAGAGAATAGGTTTAGACAAACGTTTGCAACAGATTAGAACCGGGTTGACAAAACATAACGATTTATGTTACCGTCTTTTCAGACAAAGGCGTCTGGCAGGTGTTCTGCCAGGCGCTTTTCTTTTTGAAAAAGGATGAAAAAAGTTCATCCTTATCAAAAACAAAATAGAGGTCTATACTTTGAATCAAGAAAGAAGTTCCGAAAGGGAAGGAGACGGTATTATGAATAACAAAAACAAATCTCTGGCAGATAAAATACCAAAGAGAGTCTGGTTACTGATCTCATTTGCAGTGGCTATGCTGTTCTGGTATATCTTATCAATTATTCCATCAACAAGCAGAGCGTTCCAGAATGTTGTGGTAGTTTGTCAGAGCATTAAAACAATGATTGACAGAGGTGTTCTGGGTACGGATATTTTATCCAGTTTGATTTCAGTTGTAGCAGGTTATGTGCTTGGTTTTGTAATCGCACTTCCGGTTGCAATCCTTATGGCATGGTATAAACCGGTTCGTTATATTATTGAACCATGGATCCAGTTCATCCGTAACATCCCACCACTTGCTTATGTACCACTTATTGTAATTGCAGCAGGTGTTGGAAGAAAACCACAGATCATCGTTATCACGATTGCATGTTTCTTGACAATGTGCATTACAATCTATCAGGGTGTTATCAATGTAGATGAGACACTGATCAAAGCAGCAAGAGTTCTTGGAGCAACAGATAAAGATATCTTCATCAGAGTTATTGCTCCTGCAACATTACCATTTATCCTGACAGCAGTAAGACTTGGAGCTTCTGTAGCACTTACAACACTGATCGCTGCAGAATCTACTGGAGCAACAGCCGGTTTGGGAATGAGAATCAGATCTCTGAACAACAGCTTTGAATCTGCACCAATGCTTTTATACATTATTATCATTGGTATCTTAGGTATCTCAATGGAGAAACTGATCAAATATCTTGAAAGGAGACTGACATCATGGCAGGAGAAGAGAGAGATTTAACAAATCGCGATGACAGCAGACCGGTTCGTGTAAAAGTTGATAACGTAAAGAAGATATATAATACAAGAAATGGTGAGATGGTTGCATTAAACGGAGTGACACTTGATATTCATGATAATGAGTTCATCTGTGTCGTAGGACCATCCGGATGTGGAAAATCCACTTTATTGAATATTATCGCAGGATTATTAGAGCCGACAAGCGGAGCAGTATACTGCGATGGAAAAGAAGTAAAAGGAACCGGTACAGACCGTGGCGTTGTATTCCAGCAGTATGCATTATTCCCATGGCTTACCGTTAAGAAAAATGTTATGTTTGCATTAGAGATGCGTGGCATCAAAGGAAAACAGGCAGAAGAAGAGGCAATGAAATATTTGGAGATGGTTCAGTTGGAGAAGTTCGCAGAACATTATCCAAAAGAATTATCCGGTGGTATGAAACAGCGTGTTGCTATCGCAAGAGCATATGCAGCAGAGCCTGAAGTATTACTTATGGATGAGCCATTCGGAGCTCTTGATGCACAGACACGTACCCAGTTACAGACAGAGCTGTTAGAGACCTGGCAGAGAGAGAAGAAGACGTGCTTCTTTATTACACATGATGTTGAGGAAGCAATCATTCTTGCACAGACAGTTATTATCATGAGCGCCCGCCCAGGACGTATCAGAGATATTGTAAAGATTGATATTCCATATCCACGTACTCAGGAGACAAAGATGACAAAGGAATTCATGGAACTTAAAAATGAAATCTGGAGTCAGGTATATCAGGAATATCTGGAAGTAAGAAAATAATAAAAAGGTTGTAACCGGGAAACCGGATTATAATGATAACTAAGGGAATTGGGGGAAATTCCAAATATCCAATTTAAGGAGGAAAAACAACATGAAAAAGAGAATATTGAGCTTATTAATGGTAGGTGCTATGACAGCAGGAATGCTTGCAGGATGCGGCAGCAAGACAGATGCACCTGCTGACAACACAGCAAAAGAAGAGACACCGGCTACAGAAGAAGCAAAAGAAGAGACACCGGCTACAGAGGAGAAGGAAGCTGTAGAGCCAGTTACATTAAATGTAGCTTACATGCCAAACTATGGAAGCTTATGGTCAGTTGAGAACGCAATCGCTCAGGGTTACTTAGAAGAAGAAGGAATCACAGTAAATCTTGTAGAGTTCCAGGATGGTCCGACAATCATTTCCGCTATGGAGTCAGGAAGTATTGATGTCGGATATATCGGACAGGGTGCTCATAAACTTTGCATCAACGGACAGGCAACAATCTTTGCATTATCCCATATCTCCAATGGTGATGCATTGATCGGAGGCGAAGGTATTACATCTATCGAAGACTTAAAAGGAAAACAGGTTGCTTACTCTTCAGGAACATCCAGTGAAGATATCCTTGTAAACTCACTTACAAGTGTTGGATTGACAATGGATGATATCGAAGCAATTGATATGGATGCATCCGGAATCGTATCCGCTATGTTATCCGGTAAAGTTGATGCAGCTGCAACATGGTCACCAAACAGCTTAAAGATCTTAGAAGAAGATGCAAATGCTACAAAATTAGCAGACAACATGACATTCTCTGACAAAACTGTTTCTCTTGCAAGCTGGATCTGCATGCCAAAATATGCAGAAGAGAACAGAGATGTCTTAGTACGTTTCACAAGAGCATTATTCAAAGCAATGGATTATGCGGCAGCAGATCATCAGGAAGATACAGCTGCTTTAATCGCAAAACAGATTGCAGGCGATCAGGATACAGTATATGATCAGCGTGGTGATGCAGAATGGTTAACAGGTAAAGAGGTATCTGAAGGTGCAGCAGATGGTACAGTAGAAGGATACTATGAGTTACAGAAGGAGAACTTCATCGAGGCAGGTGCTGTTGAAGTTGACCCACCAGTATCTGATTACGTATTATTAGATGTTATGAAAGAAGCTGGAGAGTACTAAAAGAAAATGCACACAGCATTTGAAAAGTAAATGAAATAACAAGGCTGTTACGCTAGACCAGGAGTTCTGGAATCGGTGTGGCAGCCTTATTGTAACGCTGATGCAGACAGGAAAGGTTGGAAGAGAAAATGAAACATGAATATTATTATTATAACAAAGAAGAACTGTTAAAAGCACCAAAAATTCCGTTGATCGTTATGGAAGATAATGCTGCTGTATTTAAATCAATGGCAGATGAAATGGTAGAAGAAATCAAACGTAAAAATGCTCTTGGTGAGAATACAGTATTTATCTGCCCTGTAGGTCCTATAGGACAGTATCCGTATTTTGTAGATATGGTAAATGAGCAGAATATCAGCCTGAAAAATGTATGGTTTATTAATATGGATGAATACCTGACAGATGATAAAGAATGGATTGACAAAGAGGATAAATTGAGCTTCCGTGGATTTATGGACAGAACGGTTTACACCAAAATTAAACCAGAACTCGTAATGCCGGAAGAACAGAGAATTTTCCCGGATCCTAAAAACCTGACACATATTCAGGATATGATCGAAAAACTTGGTGGAGTAGATATTTGCTTCGGGGGAATCGGAATTAATGGTCATGTTGCATTCAATGAGGCTTCTGATACAATGACACCGGATGAGTTCCTGGCTCAGCATACAAGAGTTCTTGAAATCTCAAAAGAAACAAGAGCTGTGAATTCAATTGGTGATTTAAATGGTGCATTAGATGATATGCCACATTACTGTATCACAATCGGCATTAATGAAATCGCTCATGCAAGAAAAATCAGATTAGGATGTTTCAGAGACTGGCACAGAAGTGTTGTAAGACATGCAGCTTATGGCGAAAAAACAGCACATTTCCCAGTAAGCTTATTGCAGGATCATCCGGACATCAATATTAAATTTACAGAGTTTGTTGCTAACCTTCCGGAATAAAAAAGAATAAAAAGGCTGCCGCACATAATTTTGTGTGGCAGTTTATTGTATAAGAAGAGGAGAAAAAATCATGAGCAGATATATCGTAAATGGAGAAGTTTATATTGAACATCGTTTTTTAAAGAAAACAATTAAAATTGAAGATGGTAAACTTATTATTTTACCACCGGATGCACCAATTGAAGATGGGGCAGAAGTGTATAATGCAGCAGGAAAGAAAGTAGTGCCTGGATTTATTGATGTACATACACATGGTGCAGTAGGTGTAGATGTTAATGCGGCAACAGCAGAAGATTATGAGAAAATCTGCCGTTTTGCAGCCGGAAATGGAACGACTTCATGGTTATGTTCTGTTTTGACTGATACAAAAGAACAGACAGAATGGTGCATTGATGAATATAAGAAACATCAGAAGATGGAGCATAAAGGAGCAAATTTACTTGGTATTCATCTGGAAGGACCATTTTTGTCTTCAGAGTACAAGGGAGCTATGCCGGAGCATCTTCTTCAGAAAGCCAATATGCCACTTCTGAAAGAATATCAGGACAGAGCAGAAGGAAACATCCGTTATATTACGATTTCTCCGGAAGTAGAAGGACTTATTGATGACATTCCGGCAATGAAAGAGCTTGGTATTACTGTTGCAATCGGACATTCCGGAGCAGATTATGATACAAGCTGGAAAGCAATCAACAACGGTGCAGAATGCTGTACACATACATTTAATGCGATGAAACTTTTACATCAGCATTTTCCTGCAATTATGGGAGCTGCATTAGAATCTGATATTTACTGTGAGGCGATCTGTGATGGAAGACATCTTCACCCTGGTACAGTACGTCTTCTTTTGAAAGTGAAAGGACTTGACAAAGTAGTTGCAATCACAGATTCAATTATGGCTGCAGGTCTACCGGATGGAAGATATAAACTTGGAGTAAACGATGTTATTGTTGAAGATGGTGATGCAAAGCTGGAAAACGGAGTAAGAGCCGGAAGTACCTTAACACAAAATGTTGCTTTGAAAAATCTTCTTGCATTTACAGGAAAACGTCTGGAAGAGATTTTACCGCTTCTTTCAGAGAATCCAGCCAGACTTATCAAAGTATATGATAAAAAAGGATCGATTGCAGATGGAAAAGATGCAGATATCGTTCTTTTAGATGCGGAGAATGACATCGCAGATGTATTTGTTGGAGGAAATCTCATAGAGAGGTAGAAGAAAACAAAAAATAGTGTTAAAATATAACTGAATATTTTTTTGTTAAAAGATTTAAGAAAACGGAAACAGGAGACAAAAACATGTTATTTATTTTGGCATTCAGCTTAGTTATTGCATCGGTATTCTTGATCATTTACAGAAAAAATAAAGATTCCATCTTATGGCTGGGACTTTGTACAAGTCTTATGTTGGAATTATGTGGTGTTATGCTTTTTATTGCAAAAAAAGGTGGCATTTCACAGGAAGTATTAACATTTCTGTATTTTTCAAGAAACATATATCGGAAGATGCAGTATTTCCTGATCACATTAGGTCAGCTGGGATATCTGATTGCCATAGGCAGGTCTCTGTTTCCGTTTTTTTTGCTGAGGATTGCAATGAATTATTCAATGCTTCCGGGACTTAGAAAGCGGAAAACATGGGTTAAATTATCAAGGGTCATACCGATCATGTCGCTGATTCTTTACTTTCCATCAGTTTACAGAATGATTGTTCATAACAGGGAAAGTATGCAGGAGATTATAGCAAAAGGAAATATGATCTGGATCAATCTATATCTGACAGTATCTGTGGTGATTTTATTAATCGAGTATTTTTCCATTTCAATCCTGTTTTTGAAGAGGCAATTTCAGCAGACAGTAATCTTTTTGGTGTCGATTTCGGCAATTTATCTTATTTACTATCATCAGGATCCGGGGCAGGTTTATCTCTTTTACGGGTATTCGATCGCATGGAATAGGGGAATCGGATATCTTCAGATTAATCCGTCTCTGGCAAGTTATATTATGCTTGTGATTGTAAATATCATTTGTGCTGTGCTTGGCTTTTACAGTCTATTTAAATATACAAAAGGTGATTATGAAGTTGCCATGACGGATGTTGTGATGGAACGGAAATTCGATACAGTGAGGGTAGGAGTTTCCATGTTCGTTCACAGCATGAAAAATCAGCTTCTTGCCAACAAGGTTATTTATAAAAGAATTGACCAGATTTACAGCCAGCCGGAGCCGGATACGGTGAAGCTGAAAGAATGTATTGATGCACTCCGGGCTACAAACGATACAATGTTTACAAGAATTGAGGAACTGTACCGCAGTGTAAAATCTAATTCCATTACGATGATGCCGGTTAATATTCAGGAGATCATAGACACGACATTAGAACGGTTTCACAATAAATTTCCGGATGCGGGAGTGCGCATCCAAAACGAGGAAGTGTCTATGGTTCTTGCAGATAAGGATCATCTGTGTGAGGCAATCTATAACCTCCTGATCAATGCAGAAGAAGCCGTCATAGCTGCAGAACGGGGAGAAGAAGGGCAGGTATGCTTAAAATGCAGGAATGAAAGACTATATACTTTGATCGAGGTCAGTGATAATGGACTTGGAATGTCAAAGAGTCAGATAAAGAAGATTTTCGATCCGTTTTATTCCAGCAAAAATTCTAACTATAACTGGGGAATGGGCTTATATTATGTCAGAGAGGTTGTGAAAAGCCATCTGGGTAAAATGAGAGTGGAAAGTACAGAGGGAAAGGGAAGTAAATTCTATATTTTAATTCCAAAGTACGAATAGATAACAGACAGGAGAAGAAAATGGCAGATAAGAAAAAGATTTTGATCGCTGATGATTTTCAGCTTTTAAGAGAGGATCTTACAGAATTGATCAACAATCAACGGGATATGGAGGTTGTAGGGACTGCTTCTTCAGGAAAAGAGATTGTAAATCTTGCCAGAAACACAGAGTATGATCTGATATTGATGGATATTGAGATGGAGACAATGAACGCAGGTATTTTAGCAACGCAGGAAATACGGGAGGCTGACCCGGAAGCCGGCATTATCTTTCTGACAGCACATGAGACCCGCGAGATGATCGTGACAGCCATGGGTGCAGGAGCACTTGATTATATTGTAAAAGGATGTGAGGATGAAGAAATACTTTACCATATCCGCTGTGCTCTCAAAGGGAATCCAATTATGTCAAATAAGATCCATGAGACTGTGATGCAGGAATATGCCAGACTTCAGCAGAGTGAGAAGAGTCTGCTTTTTTTCATAAATAATATTTCAAAACTTACTGCAACAGAACGTGAGATGATAAAGTTGCTTTTACAGGGGTATAAGGTACATGAGATTGCAGAAGCACGCAGTGTGGAGGTAAGTACGATAAAGACACAGATCAAAGGACTGCTCCGTAAATTCGGATGCAGCAGAACAAAAGAGATCGTGCAGATTATAAGAGAATTGAATATTGAACATTTGTTTTAGGATGAATTACATGGTATTAAAATTAGGAAAAAGTTTATAAAAAAGAACGCAAACGTTTGATAAATGTTTGCGTTCTTTTTTACGAAAACCATGTTAAAATAAAGGCACAAAACAGAAGTATGTAATACATGATAGAACAATAAATCTGCAAGAAAAAGGAGAATACACAATGGGGAATAAGTTGTATCTGGAATGTGGTTCCGGAATCAGTGGAGATATGTTTGTAGGAGCTATGCTTGATCTGGGAGCAGATCAGAAAAAAATGGAAGAGGCACTGCAAAGTCTTTCTGTAGACGGATTTAAAACGGAGATTACGAGAGTGAAAAAATCAGGATTGGATGCGTGTGATTTTAATGTTATTTTAGATCATGCACATGAAAATCATGATCATGATATGGAATATCTGCATGGAGATCATCATGACGATCATCACCATGAAGAACACCATCACGACCATGAGGACCATTACCATGATGAACACTATCACGACCATGAGGATCACCACCATGATGAACATCATCACCATGAGCATAGAAGTCCGGAGGATATTATTCACATTATCGGACGTGCATCTATGACAGACAGTGCCAGAGAACTTGCATGCAAAATCGTAAAAATCCTTGCAAATGCAGAGGCAAAAGCACATGGTGTACCACTTGAACAGGTGCATTTTCATGAGGTCGGTGCGGTAGATTCAATTGTTGATATTGTTGCCGCTGCAGTATGTGCAGACAGTTTAAATTTTGATGAAGTTTATATCCCTCAGTTAAATGAAGGAAGAGGAATGGTGCGATGCCAGCATGGACTGCTTCCGATTCCGGTTCCGGCAGTAGCGAATATTATAACAGATCATCATTTGAAATTGCATATTACAAATGTAGATGGAGAGCTAGTGACACCGACAGGAGCAGCGATTGCCGCCGCACTTCGCACGAGTGAACAGCTCCCGGAGCAGTTTGTGATAGAGAAAGTAGGAATGGGTGCAGGAAAAAGAGAATATGAATGTGTCGGGGTATTGCGTGCAATGATGATTGCCTGATCAGGCAGCAGGATGAAAATATAAGAGAATGAAAGAAGGAGCTTGTGAAATTGTTTCTACAAACTCCTTTTTACACCCCATTTTTTTTGTAAGTTGTTACTGAAAGTAACCTGAAAATATTGTATGAAATGTCAAAAAAATATTTTGTACTGGACAAATTGATCAGGACATGCTATTAATAAATTATCCATTAAGTTAAAACTTTTAACAAAGTATCAGACACGACAATATATGCCCTAACATAATTGTTGAATAGCAAAAATGCACAGATTTCTGGCTGGAACTATCCGGATAGAAGTGATTAAAAGGAGAGAAAATGGAAGATAAGATGTTATACAAAGACCCAGGTCAACCCGTAGATGTACGTGTGGAAGATTTGCTTTCCAGAATGACACTGGAAGAGAAAGCTGCACAGCTGTGTGGAGACCTTGCGGCATCCTTTATTGTAGATGGTAAATTAAGCCATGAAGCTTTGAAAGAAAAATTTAAGGATGGACATGGAAGAATTACGCAGTATTCATTAGTTGGTCTTGTGAGTCCAAAACAGATTGCAGAGATTACCAATGAACTGCAGGATTTTTTTGTAAATGAAACCAGACTTGGAATACCGGTTGCTTTACAGTCAGAAAATCTTTGTGGATACCCGGGAGCAGGCGGAACACTCTTCCCTGCACAGATTAATGTCGGAGCGACATGGAAACCGGAACTGGCAGAAGAGATGAGTTCGATCATTGGACAGGAATCCAGAGCAGTTGGAATCACATCTGCTATGAGTCCGGTAATTGACGTATCCAGAGATCCGAGATGGGGACGTACTTATGAAACATATGGAGAAGATCAGTACCTGATCAGCCAGATGGGTATTCATTACGTCAGAGGTATGCAAAATCAGGGCGTAAGCTGTATAGCAAAGCATTTTCTGGGATATGCCGAGACACAGGCAGGACTTAATACTGCGACTACAAGATTAAATGACCGCGAATTATATGAAGTATTTGCAACACCTTTTGAAGCCGCAGATAAAGAAGCAGGTCTTGATGCAATGATGGCAAACTATGCAGAGATTGATGGACTGCCGGTAATTGATAATAAGAAAATTGCAAGAGATTTACTTCGTGACACTATGGGATTTGAAGGGATGCTGACATCAGATGGAGCGGCAGTATTAAAAACATACAACTATTTCAAGGTTGCAAACAGTTATATGGAGGCAGGTCTCTTAGCAAAGAAAGCCGGATGTGACACGGAAATCCCAGTTGGTGCGTCCTTTAGGAATCTTCCAAACTATGTGAGAAGTGGAGAGCTAGACGAGGCATTGTTAGATGAATCTGTAAGAAGAATTCTTACAATTAAATTTAAGCGGGGATTATTTGAGAATCCATATTGTGAAATTGTAAAATTGGAAGAAGCAATGCGAAATGAGGAAAAAGAAGAGGTCAGCAAAAAAATTGCACAGGATTCCCTTATACTTCTTAAAAATGATGGTGTCCTTCCAATCAAAAAAGGAACAAAGATTGCTGTGATCGGACCACATGCAGACAGCCTCCGCTATCCGGTAAGCGGATATACTTATCCTGCTTATATCGAGATGATGGATGCCGGAAGAAAGAACAGTGCAGCAGTGACATTCAATGGAATTGCAGATGAACAGGCTAAGGCAGAAAAAGAAAAGGCACCAAAAGGACCATTCGATACACTGTTTGATATGCTGGATGAGGAAGATGTAAAACAGCTGGACGATATGAACGGAGTTTTGAGAACACTTCACACCAGAAGCTTAAAAGAAGTACTTTCAGATAGATTTGAGACAGTTTATGCGCAAGGATGCGATATTATCGGAACATCAGAAGACGGATTTTCAGACGCAGTGAAAGCGGCAAATGAGAGTGATGTTGTTGTCATGGCATTAGGTGGAAACTGCGGATGGGTTAATGTGACAGGCGGTGAGGGAAAAGATCGTCAGTCATTGGAACTTCCGGGTGTTCAGGAGAAATTATTAGAAACGGTTGCTGCAACAGGAAAACCTGTCGTGCTTGTTTTATATGGACCGGGAATTTTTTCTGTGAACTGGGCAGTAGAAAATATCGCAGGAATTGTTCAGGCATGGATGCCGGGACCATTTGCAGGTGAAGCTGTAACAAATGTTCTTGATGGAAACTTTAATCCTGGAGGTAAGCTGAATGTAACAATTCCTAGAAGTGCCGGACAGATACCGATTTTTTATAATCATAAAAACGGTTCCGGATATGCATCGGGAAGCGATGCTACGAGTGCAGCTATTTTCAGTGGTGGATATACGGATGGATTGGGAACGCCATTATATCCATTTGGCTATGGGTTGAGTTATACAGAGTTTGCATTGGATCATTTCAAAATTGAAAAGACCGAGATTCCGACTGATGGAAAAATCGAAGTTTCCTGCACAGTAAGCAATATAGGTGCTGTTGCCGGAGATGAAGTAGTACAGCTTTATCAGGCATTCCACGGAGCACATGTCGTAAGACCTAATAAACAGCTTGCCGGATTTAAACGAGTTCATTTAAATGCAGGTGAGACAAAGAAGATTACTTTCAATTTGGATACAGCACAGCTTGGATATTATGACGAAGAGATGCAGTTTGTTGTAGAACCGGGACAGCTTGATATTATGGTTGGTACATCTTCAGAAGATCTTCCGTTCAAAGAGACAATTAGTCTGACTGGCGAGAAAATTTGTGTTGCAGGTAAGAGAAGTTATACCTGTGAAGTGGAAGAAAAATAAAATATGAAAAAAGACCAAATAAAAGTGGCGTTACATTAGGACAATTAATGATGTATATGCAGACGATAAGAGCAGACAAAGCAGAATAATTTTATTGGAACAGTAAAAGGCGTGATTTTGGTCACGTCTTTTACTGCTTTTTACAAAAAAATAGGAATAAACCATGCTGATAAAATATCATACATTTTGCTTACAACAATTTGAAAATATGTTATGATAAATACAGTGAACGTACCGGAATATTGAGCCGGTTGAGATAAAATAATAGGAAAAGGATATCAAAGCATGGCAGGGAAAAAGGGAAACAGCTTATTGGAAACAAGAAGACGCAACCGTGTCTTGATCAAAAATATGATATTTCGGATGGAGAATGCGAGAAGGACTGCGATAGCCGAAGAATTAGGATTAACACTTCCGACAATTACAACGAGTGTAAACGAAATGCTTTCGGAGGGGATTTTAGAAGAAATACCCATAACAGATGGAAAACTTGTAAATAACATGGGAAGACGTCCGAATGCAATTGCATTCCGTGCAGAGGCAGCCTATGCAATTGGTGTGGAACTTGGCCCATATGCAACCAGGGCGGTTCTGATGAATTTAAGAGGAGAAGTTTTAGAACAATCAGAATATGAAAGTCCTGCTGAAAATTATGCAGGTATGCTTGAAAAGATAACTAATATCATAAACGAAATGGTGGATAAAGCAAAAGGCAGAAATCTGCTTGGAGTAGGGGTAGGACTACCGGGATTTATTGACAGAGAAAAGGGTGTGATCCGGAGCAATCCAAGAAAAGACTGGATGGGAAAACCATTTGCTACAGATTTAGAGGAGCGGATCCATCTGCCGATACTGATCGATAACAATGTCAGGCTTCGTGCTGTTGGACATGAAATGAGTATGCGTGGACAAAAACCGGATTCATTTGCATATTTTTTTGTTTCAAGAGGTGTTGCGTGTCCATTAATGTTGAAAGATGATGTGGTTTCAGGATATACAGCAGGAGCAGGAGAAATCGGCCATACAGTGATAAGCGTCGGCAAAGAACTTAAATGTGTGGATGATCTTGGCAGCGAAGGAGCAATTTTCAGAAATTGCCAGGAGGCAATGTTAGGAGGCAGGCTTCCGGAACTTAGAGAGCGTGTGCAGAAGGATAGGATACTTCGGATGGATCAAATCCTTGAAGTACAGGAACTGGGAAACCCTGAAGTCAATTCGATTATTGAACAGGCGATTGGTTATCTTGGAATTGCTCTGGCAAATGTTGTGAATTTGATCAATCCTGGTTATGTGGTGGCAGATAGCTGCTTGTTTCAATCAGAAAAGAACAGAAAGCAATTATTAGAATCGGCAAAAAGCAATTTCTTTGGACTCAATGAAGAAGAGGTTCAGATTGAGTTTGCTCCATTTGAAAAATTCCGCGGTGCGAAAGGGGCAGCATATTTTTTGATCCGCGAAAAGTTTTTAAATATTTAGTAGCGGTCACTTAATATAACTAAATATTAGTTAAAAAGTTTAAGTAAATATCAACAAAATAAGTGCCTTATATTTGGAATAATTGTCAATTGATATTTATAAATTTTATCATATAATATAATTATTAAAAGTTTTAACAAAGTGACGGAATTAAAAAGTACTTTTGGTAGGGCAGAAGTACTATTTTAAAACCAACATAATTAAAAGATTTAACAATCTAACGGAGGAGAAAATATGAAAACAAATAATCAGGCTAAGCCAAAAGCATCAGAAGTACATTACTGGTTATACAGTACAGGTAACTTTGCAAACAATATCATCTTTATGATGGTAGGTACCTATATTACATACTTTTATACCAATATTCTTGGAATTTCACCTGCTATGGCAGGACTGGTATTTATGGTAGCAAGACTTGTGGATGCATTTACAGATCCATTAATGGGAATTATCGTTGACAAAACTAATACGAAAATCGGTAAATACAGACCTTGGATTATCGCAGGAGCACCATTCCTTGGAATTATGTTTGTATTACTTTTCACAGCACCGAATTTCTCGATGACAGGAAAAGTGGTATATGCATTTATTACATATATTATTTATTCCCTGGCATGGACAATTGTCCAGATTCCACAGCTTGCACTTCCTGCAATTCTTACAAATGATATTGCAAAAAGAACAAGAATCCAGGCAATCTTCCAGGCATTTGGATCTATTGCATCTTTGGTAGTATCAGCATGGGCATTACCAATCCTTGACAAATTAGGAGGACAGGATAATGCATCTGCATGGTTTAAGTTTACAGTGATCTTTGGTGCTGTCAGTGCAGTGATTTTTATTTTATCAGCAATGTCAGTAAAAAATGTTGATGTATACGATCCGGCAGCAAAAAATGCAAAAACAGAGAAAAAGGGATTTTCTTTAAAAGAAACATTTTCAGTTATTACAAAAAACAAAGCTCTTTTATGTGTACTTATCGCATATGGAACAGATATGTTCGCATTCCAGATCTCCAATTCATTAAGAATGTATTTCTTTAAATATAATATGGGCGGAAGAACAGATCTTATCACATATATCGGATATGCATCTACTTTTGTTGGATTTGCATTAGTAGCATTTATTCAGCCTTTTGTAAAAAAGACAGGAAAAAGAGCAGGAATTATTGGTATTGAGGCACTTGCAATTTTAGTTACTCTTCCAATGCTTGTTACAGGATTAAAGGGTGCATACGCAATATCAGCAGTTATGTTTACATATATTGCGATCACATTTACATGGACTATTAACAATATGTTAAGCCGATCAGCTGTACTTGATTCTGCAAACTATGCACAGATGACACTTGGAATTAATGGAACCGCACTTGTTAATTCTACGTTCACATTTGTCAATAAATGCTGTCAGGCTTTCTCAATGTTCTTTAGTGGAATTATTCTTTCTGCGACAGGATATAATAAGGATGCAGTAGAACAGACACCTGGATGTTTAAAAGCAATTTTGCTGTTATGTACAGTAGGACCGATCATTGCGTATGTATTTTCTATTGCTGCAATGTATTTCTATCCATTAACTCGTAAAGGTGAAGTAGAGATGCAGGAAAAACTTGACAAAATGTCTTTCGTAAATTTAGAAGATGATCTGATTCTGTAGTTTCTGTAAATAGTCATCAATAGAAGGAAAGGAATACAAGTTATCCCTTTCCTTCGTTAGATTAAAATAAGAATTATAAAAAATCAAACAAATTATCAGATTGGGAAAGGGTAGAAATATGTTAAACTTAATCATTCACAATCAGTCGGAAGATCAGAAAAAAGCAGTTGATGTGATCGCATCAGAAAATATCAGAATACTTGAAGAAGCAAAAACAGGGGAGAACTGCTATGCAGACAGTCAGGGATGGCTTGACACAGAGGAGTGGGCAGGCGAAGAGAATATAAAACGTCTGGAAGAAATTGCAAAAGAGATTCGTGAAAATGCAGATGCATTTGTTCTGATCGGAGTAGGTGGATCAAATAACGCAGCACGTTCCGTGATCGAAGCCTTAAGGAAGGATGATGCACCGGAAATTATCTATGCCGGAAATACGCTCTCTCCGGATGCAATGAACCGCATGATGAAGAGATTAGAGGGAAAATCCATTTATATTGACTGTATTGCAAAGAATTTCGAAACATTAGAGCCGGGTTCCTCTTTCCGTATTTTAAGAAAATATATGGAAAAAACATATGGTGAGGAAGCAGGAAAAAGAATCATTGCTACCGGTACCGTGGGAAGTTCCCTGGAAACACTCTGCACAAAATATGGATACACATTTTTAGAATTTCCACTGAATGTCGGAGGCCGTTACACAGCAATGACAAATGTTGGATTGCTTCCAATGGCAGTAGCCGGAATTGATATCAGCGAACTTGTAAAGGGAGCAAGGGATATGCAGATCCGTGTACATGAAGAGAGTGCCGAAAAGAATATTGCATATCAGTATGCATGTCTTAGAAATCTCTACTATAAAGAAGGATACCGTGTGGAGATGCTTTCAAGTTTTGAGCCTCAGTTCCGTTTCTTCTATAAATGGTGGATCCAGCTTTTTGCAGAAAGTGAAGGAAAAGATAATAAAGGAGTCTTTCCGGTGGCAGGAGAATTTTCGGAGGAACTGCATTCAGTAGGACAGTTTATCCAGGATGGTTCTCCGATTATGTTTGAGACATTTTTGGATGTAAAGAAGCAGAATGCATCTTTGATCGTAGAACCGGATGAAAAGGAAGATTATTTTGATTATCTGGATGGAAAAGATTTCTGGGAGATCAACAAAGCCGCATATCATGCAACTGTGGCAGCACATAGCAAAAAACTCCCTTGTCTTACGATAGAAGTGGATGAATTGGATGCTTATCATTTCGGACAGTTATTTTATTTCTTCCAGTTCGCATGCTATTTGTCCTGCAAGATCATGGGTGTAAATCCATTTGACCAGCCGGGAGTAGAGGCTTATAAAAAGTGGATGTTTGAGGCACTTGGAAAATAAAAACTATGTTTAATCAGATCATGAAATATGGAACACAAAAAGCTTCGGACTTGTAATGAACGTCCGAAGTTTTTTGTGATAAAATATTGGTGAAACATCACAAACGTTTGCGTAAATGCCACGCAAAATTTGTGACGGATGTGTTATAATGTAAACAGCGTAAGAAGTGTCGGAATTTTATAATTTCAGCAACACAGTTTCTGTTTGCAGTCAACCAAAATAGCAGACAAATACTTCAAATCAGGAGGAGAAAACTATGGGAGAGAATATACTGATCGTACATGGTGGTGGTCCGACATCTGTGATCAACGCATCACTGTACGGTGCAGTAAAGGAAGCAAAAAAGTATAAAGAGATCGAACATATCTATGCCGCTAAGAATGGTACAGGCGGGCTGATGAGAGAAGAACTGATCGAGCTTGAAAATGTTCCGGATGAGAAATTGGAACTTTTACTGAATACGCCGGGAAGTGCGATCGGAACATCCAGAGATCAGATTGAGCAGGCAGAATACGACAGAATGATCGAAGTACTGTTAAAGAAGAATATTAAATACGTACTTTTCAATGGTGGCAACGGAAGTATGGATACCTGCGGAAAGCTTTATAAGAACTGTCAGGCAAGAGGATTAGATATCAGAGTAATGGGCATTCCGAAGACTCATGATAATGACATTGCGATCACAGACCACAGTCCTGGATACGGAAGCATTGCAAGATATATGGCACAGAGTGTGAAGGAAGTGGCAGCAGATGTCAAAGGACTTCCAATCCACGTAGTTGTTGTAGAGGCATTGGGACGAAATGCAGGATGGACTACAGCAGCAAGTGCATTGGCAGACGATGGAGATGGTGTTGGTCCGGATCTTATTTATCTTCCAGAGCGTCCGTTTGATGAGGAGAAATTCCTTGATGACGTGAAGAAGCTTCTTGAGAAGAAGAGCGGAATCGTAGTAGTTGCAAGTGAAGGTTTAAGAGATAAAGACGGAAAGCCAATTGTTGAGCCAATCTTCCAGGTTGGACGTGCAACTTATTTTGGTGATGTCAGCCAGCACCTTGCTAATCTTGTTATTAAGAAGCTCGGATACAAAGCAAGAGGTGAGAAACCGGGTCTGGTAGGCCGTGCAGCCGCACATGAACAGAGTCCTGTTGACCGTGAAGAAGCAGTGCTTGCAGGAAAGATGGCCTGCGAAGCGATCATGAATGGTGAATCCGGAAAGATGGTAGCATTTGAGCGTGTTTCTACAGAACCATATGTGATGAAACCATTTTTAGTAGATATCGATAAAGTCATGATGTATGAGAGAACCATGCCGGATGAATTTATTAATGAAGAGGGCAATGGTGTAACGGAAGCGTTCAAGGAATGGTGTAAACCATTGATCGGTGGTGAACTGCCTAAGATGATTTCTTTTAACTAATAACATATATCAATAGTAAGCAAAACAAGGAGGCTAAATCCTCTGCTCCTGCAAGGGCAGTCGCATTTTGCTTCGCAAAACAAGGAGGATTATTATGTTAGTACCAATGAGAGCAATTTTGGATGCAGCAGATAAGAATGGTTATGCACAGGGTGCATTTAATGTAAATGCTGTATGCCAGGTAAAAGCAGCTGTAGATGTTCATCAGATTTTAAGAAGCCCTGCGATCATTCAGGGAGCTGATCTTGCAAATGGATTTATGGGTGGACGTACAGATTTCGCTAATTCTACATTAGAGGATAAGAAAGCAGGAGCTAAGAATATCGGAGCAGCAGTAAAGAAATATGCGGCAGACAGTGATATTCCGGTTGCACTTCATTTAGATCACGGTAAGAATTTCGATTCCTGTATCGCTGCGATCGAAGGCGGATATACAAGTGTCATGATCGACGGAAGCTCTCTTCCATTCGATGAGAACGTAGAACTGACACGTGAAGTTGTAAAATACGCTCATGAGAGAGGTGTTACAGTAGAAGGTGAGCTTGGTGTGTTAGCAGGTGTTGAAGATCATGTATTCGCAGCAACAAGTACTTACACAAATCCATTAAGTGCAATTGATTTCTTCAAGAAAACAGGTGTTGATGCATTAGCGATCAGCTATGGTACCATGCACGGTGCAAACAAAGGCAAGAATGCAGTGATCCGTAAGGAAATTGCAATCGCGATCAAGGAATGTATGTTACATGAAGGAATTGAGGGATATCTTGTAAGCCATGGTTCTTCTACTGTTCCACAGTATATTGTAGAAGAGATCAATGCCCTTGGAGGAGAGATCACAAATGCATACGGAATCGATGTAGACCAGCTTGTAGAAGTAAGCCACTGCGGCATTAATAAGATCAATGTTGATACAGATCTTCGTCTGGCAGTTACAAGAAATATGAAAGAGCTTTTTGCAAAAGATGCTGCTCTTAGAAACAGTGCATCTGTAGGTCAGATCTATGAATTATTAGAGACAAAGAAATCAGCATTTGATCCTCGTGCATTCATCACACCGATCATGGATACAATTATGTACGGAAATGTTCCGGATGATGATGTTGCAAGAATCTGTACATGCATTGAAGATGGTGTAAAAGAAGCAATCGCACCATTACTTGTGAAGTTCGGAAGCTACGGAAAAGCACCGAAGGTAGAACGCGTTACAATCGACGAGATGGCAGAACGTTACAGAAAAGCAGGAATCTAAGAAAGAGTAAGTTGATCATAATGGATGCCGGAGATGCAGCGGGTGCTTCCGGTATCCATACCAGATAGAGAGGAAAATCCATGAAACATATTTATCTGAATTTAAAAAGATTTGATGTTCCAACAGAATTTGGTGGAGTAAACCGTATTGCACCGGTTGCTGACTGGGCAGAGTATATTGTAAAGAATACACAGGACGAACTGAAAAAATATGATCGTTCAGAAGTAGAATTTGCAATGTATTTTCCGGAGGTTCACCTTTTAAATGCAGCAAAAGCAAAAACAGAGGACAGCCCGATCAAGGTTGGATGCCAGAGCGTTTACAGAGCAGACACTGCAGTAGGTGGCAATTTTGGTGCATTTACAACAAACAGACCGGCATCTGCAATGGTTGCGGCAGGATGTGAGACAACAATCATCGGACATTGTGAAGAACGTAACGATAAGGCCGGAATTCTTGCAGAAGCAGGAGTGACAGATACAGATGCAGTGAACCGCCTGTTAAATCAGGAGATCAAATGTGCCATTGAAAGAGGAATGACAGTTCTTTATTGTATCGGAGAAAAGAGTGAAGAGCAGGATCAGTGGCAGGAAGTATTAGGCAAACAGCTTGAGATCGGATTAAAAGATGTTGACAAATCTAAAGTCGTGATCGCCTATGAGCCAATCTGGTCAATCGGACCTGGTAAAACACCGGCAGGAAAAGACTACATCACTAAGATCGCACGTTTTGTAAAAGAACAGACTGGTGGTATGGATATTGTATACGGTGGTGGATTAAAGCAGGATAATGCAGCAATGCTCGCTTCTATCGATGAAATCGACGGAGGACTGATCGCACTTACAAGATTCCAGGGTGAGATCGGATATTATCCGGAAGAATACCTTGAGATCATCCGCCTTTATATGGGTAAATAACCCAAGAATTTGAACAAGACACAGAACATAAATATGAATCCTGGAAACAGAGAAGAATAATGTTTCCCGGATTACGGTAAATTATACTATGAATGAAAAGGAGAACAAAGATATGAAGATCGATTTCGAATATGGCCAGGGAACTATGACAGCTGAATTGCCAGATAATACTGATATTTTTATCCCTGGTGAAACAGTAAAAGATCCGGATTATATTCCAGAGGATAAATTAGAAGAAGCTTATTTAGAGAGTCTTGCTCATCCAATCGGAATGCCAACTTTAACAGAGCTTGCTCACAAAGGAAGCACTGTTACATTTATCGTTCCAGACCGTGTTAAAGGTGGAGAACAGGCAACTAGCCATAGAAAATTAAGTATCAAATACATCTTAAGAGAACTTTATGCGGCAGGTGTTGAGAAGAAAGATATTCTGTTCATTATTTCCAATGGTTTACATCCAAGAAGTAAAGAATCTGACGCAAAGGCAATTTTCGGTGAAGAATTATTCAACGAATTCTGGCATACAGGTCAGATCATCAGCCATGACAGTGAGGATCAGGAGCATATGGTATATCTTGGAAGAACTCACAGAGGTGATCCGGTATACATGAACAAATATGTATTTGACTGTGATATTCCAATTCTAATCGGTCATGTACAGGGAAATCCATATGGTGGATATTCAGGCGGATACAAACACAGTGCAACAGGTATCACAAACTGGAGATGTATTGCAAGCCATCATGTACCTTCTGTTATGCACAGAGACGACTTTACACCGGTTAATGGCGGAAGCTTAATGCGTGATAAATTCAATGAGATCAGTATGCATATGGAAGAGAAGATGGGACATCCATTCTTCTGTTGTGATGCGGTACTTGATACATGTTCAAGACAGATTGCAATCTATTCCGGATATGCAAAAGAAATGATGCCGATCAGCTGGAAACTTGCAGATAAGAGAACTTATGTGCACTGGGCAGAGAAGAAATACGATGTACTTGTATTCGGTATGCCACAGAAATTCCACTATGGTGATGGAATGGGAACAAACCCGATCATGATGATGCAGGCATTGAGTGCACAGGTATTAAGATTTAAACGTGTTATGAGTGACAACTGTGTAATCATCTGCTCTTCTATCTGTAATGGATATTTTCATGATGAATTATGGCCATATTTAAGAGAACAGTATGAATTATTCCAGCATGATCATATGAATACGTTGCCGGATATGAACCGTTATGGTGAATATTTCGCAACAAATGAAGAATATATCCGTAAATACCGTTTTACAAACGCATTCCATCCATTCCACGGATTTTCTATGATGTCTTGTGGACATATCGCTGAGATGAATACAAGTGCAATCTATATTGTTGGTGCTGAGGAACCGGGATATGCAAGAGGAATGGGTCTTAAGACACGAGCTACTTTTGAAGAAGCTTTAGCAGATGCAGAGAAGAAGTTCGTAGGAAAGAATCCTAACATTTTAGCACTTCCTATGACATTTAAGAAGGCAGCTGTTCATCTTTGCATGAAGAATCCGGAAGATGATTGTATGGACGCTTATGGACATCGTCATAACAATGGCGGATGTGGATGCTGCTAATCATATTATAAAAGCCAGATACTAATTTAAAATATACCCAAAAAAGAAAGAACCGGGAGAGTGATCTCCCGGTTCTTTCTTTTTTGGGTATATTCATTGTGCAATGAGAAATTTTTCATATATCTTTTGATTACTTTTAAATATTTAGTCAATACATTCTTTCAGCAGAATCTGACTTTCCATTAAAATTTCCTTCTGTGGTATTTTTTTTGAGGAAAAATACTGGAATAAGACGTTGACCGACTGATAGCCCTGATCTTTGGGAGCCTGTAAGATAGCTGCATCAATCAGCCCAGATTTTAATGCAGCCTTTGTTTCAGCAGAAAAATCGTAAAAAACAGCTTTTACAGGGCGATCTAATTCAGTTAGTACAGAAAGTGCGATGGATGAGTCCCCATTGAAAATTATATGGTCAACTTCGGGGTGTATGGTCAGCTCTTCACGTACTAAGGAAAGATTTTTGACTGGATTATTTGTCAGTTCAATAACTCCAGTTAAAGACAGGGTAGTACTAGCCTCTGTAAAATAAGATTCAAAGCCCTGTTTTCTTGAGTTATTTCCAAACATTGCAGAAGATGGGAAAAAAGCCATTACATGTCCGTTGCCACCGGATATTAACTGTAACAATCTTGCACCGATTCGTCCGGAACGATAATAATCACAGTGAATAGAGCTGAGGGGAGCAATTCGGTTTAGATAAGCGGTTAAAAAGACAACCGGGATATTATCCTTATTGAGCTGGCGGATTTTTTTCGAAATACATGGATCATTGATTGGTACGATGATGATGGCGTTAGCTCCATTTTCAATCGCTTTTTCAATATTAGAAAGCTGCATGGATGCATCAAAGTCATCACAAGGATAGATGTCGACAGACATCCCATAATCACGGATTTCTTTTTCCGCTTTTTTTACTCCTTTTAATACTTCATTAAAAAAATCATTTCCTGTGATATGCAGAATAACTGCAATTTTATAGTTCCGGCTTCGATTCACGAGTCCGGAAGCAATTTTATTCGGATGATAATCCATTTCTTTTGCAAGATCTTTAATGTGCTGCGCAACTTGTGGATTTACACGTCCTCTGTCTTTTAAAGCACGGTCTACCGTTCCGATAGAAACACCAGCAGCTGCTGCGATATCTTTTAAAGTTGTCATATAGGTACCTCGATCTGTCTGAACAAAGACTACTGTTTATGGTTGAATCATTTTTGTAACAAAGCAACGCGGAATGATTCAGTAATTATAGTTATTATAACAACAGTACTGCATAATTTACAGATGTAAAAAGAAAAATACACTGTTAGTTCAGATATAAATAAAGTATTGCACATCTTTTTTTGCCTTACAAGTACAAATGATTGGTTGAAATACATAAAAAAAGAAAATAAAATTTGTTGAAAATGGCAAAAAAGCATAATAATATAAAAAATAGAGTTTGTTTTATTGACATTTTTATAAAAATGCGTTATTAATAAATCACAAGATGCGTTAACGTTAACGCAAGTAAATGAATAAACTATCACAAGACATATTGGGAGGAAAAAAGATGAAAAAAAGAATGTTTGCAGCTTTATTGGCAGTATCAATGATGATCGGAATGACAGCCTGTGGTTCAGACAACAGCAGTGCGGGAAACAGTGCTTCCGGAAGCTCTACAGAGACAGCCAAAAGTGATAATGCAGGATCAGACAGCAGCTATGATGTTTTAAATGTCGGAACGATGGCATTAACCTGTGGTATCCCGGTTTTATATGCAGAGGAGCAGGGCTACTTCAAAGATGCAGGATTAAATGTCAACATTGAGATTTTTGCAACAGGCGCTCCAATCAACGAGGCAATTGCTGCAAACCAGATTGATGTCGCTGTTTCGGGATTCGCTTCTGTTTACTCTCTTGCGAATGCAGATTGTAGCTGGGTTGCAGATGTGAACACAACTGGTGGTATGGGATTATATGCACGTTCCGATTCCGATATTGCACAGTGTGCCGAAGAGAATGGATTGATAGGAAGTGCAGACACATTAAAAGGAATTCAGATTTTAGAGCCTCTTGGAACTGCAGTCCAGTATATGACAGAATCTTATGCAGAAAAATATGGATTAACACCAAATGATATCAATCAGGTTAATATGGAATATGCCTCTGCATACCAGGCATTTACAACAGGCGAAGGTGATGCAATGGCGGCAAATCCACCATATTCTTACCAGTTAGAGGAAGAGGGTTACACCAAATTATGTTCCTTTGAGGATGCGACCGGAGTCAATATGTGTGACGGCTGTTTTGTAAGAAATAAAGTCATCGCAGAACGCTCCGAAGAGATCCAGTTATTTGTAGACTGCCTTGTAAAAGCAATGGATGATTTACAGGATGATGATTTAAGAAGTGAGTATACAAGAAAAGTTTATGACGAAAATGCAATTTCCTGTTCCGATTCCGATCTTGCACATGAGATCGCTGACAGACAGTATGTTGGTACAGAAGCAATGAAACAGTCCGATTATGTTCTTGGACAGGCATGGGTAGCAATCACAGATTTCCTTGTAGAAGCAGAGAAGATTACAGCAGAGAATGCACCGAATGTAGCTGCTTCCATCAATGCAGAATATGTATCAAAAACAGTAGGAACAGAAATTAAGTCTGAATAAGAAACGTTCATGGAGTGATAAAAATGAAGAAACAAAAAAGTTATATATGGATATTGTCAATCCTGTCTGTTATTGGTTTTGTAGGAATCTGGTGGTTTTGCTGTGATGTGTTAAAACTCACAAGCTCATCTACACTTCCTGGACCTGTGACAGTGATAAAAACTTTTATTGCAAAATTAAGCAGTTCGGCACCGGATGGTGCCACACTGCCACAGCACATAGGTTCCTCTTTAAAAATCGCATTAGGAGGCTGGGCACTTGGAGTTGTGATCGGCACACCACTTGGAATTTGTATGGCATGGTATAAAAAAGTAGACTTGTTCGCAAGACCGATTTTCGACCTGCTTCGTCCAGTTCCGGGACTAGCATGGATTCCACTTATGATCATTTTATTCGGAATTGGAATCACTCCGAAGATCGTAACGGTTTTTCTTTCTGCATTTGTTCCATGTGTCTTAAATTCTTACACGGGAATCCGTCAGACAAAAGATGTGCATCTCTGGGTAGGACAGACGTTCGGCGCAAGCGATACACAGATGCTGCTAAATATCGCAATTCCGACGGCTTTACCGATGATTATGACGGGAATCAGGGTTGCACTGGGAGCAGCGTGGACCTGCATTGTAGCAGCCGAGATGCTTGCATCTACCAAGGGACTTGGATATATGATCCAGCAGGCAAGAGGAATTTACAGACCGGATATCATTATCTGTGGTATGATCGCCATCGGTGCAATAGGGGCTGTTTTTTCGGGAATTCTTTCCTTGATTGAGAATAAGATCGTGAAAGGAGTGCGCAGAGATGGTTAAGAATTTTAATAAGAAAGCAAAAAATTATGAAAAAACAATCTGTGCAGCGATTTCTATACTGGCATTCTTAGTGATCTGGCAGCTTGTTGTCAGCTTTACTAAGGCTGGAATGGTTTTGGCAGGACCGATCGAAACATTAAGTATGTTTGTGATTTCCATTGTAAAACCACTCGGAACGCATACGATTGAGGGTCATATTTTATGGAGCTTAAGCCGTGTATTAGTTGGATTTATCATTGGTTCCGTACTCGGGATTGTACTTGGTATTTTAATGGGCTGGTTCAAACCAATGTCTGCACTGTTCCGTCCAATCTTTGAAATTTTAAGACCAATCCCGCCAATCGCCTGGATTCCGTTATCTATTGTATGGTTTGGACTCGGAGAGTCTTCTAAATATTTTTTGATCATGTATTCAGCGTTTTGTGCAGTGACTATGAATGCTTATTCCGGTGTTCGAAGTGTAGATCCGGAACTTATCGGAGCTGCCAAAATGCTTGGAGCAAATAATAGACAGGTATTTACGACAATCGTTCTTCCATCCTGTGTACCACAGATTTTTGCAGGTTTACAGATTGCAGTCGGAACGTCCTGGGCAACCGTTGTTGCAGCCGAGATGGTGCGTTCTTCCGAGGGTGTTGGCTGGGTGATCATCCGTGGACAGGACAGTAACAGTACTGTACAGATCCTTGTCGGAATCGTAGCAATCGGAATCGTCGGTTATATTCTTGCAGTTACTATGAGAGCCATCGAATCAAGACTTTGCAAATGGAGTGTGAGAGGGAAATGAGTAAAGAAATTATTGTATGTAAAAATATGGATAAAACCTTTGAAACTTCCAGAGGTGCTGTGCATGTAATCGAGGATGTTACGTTGAATGTACATGAGAACGAACTGCTGGTTCTGTTTGGACCAGGACAGTGTGGGAAATCGACGATGATCAATTGCATGTCAGGGCTTGAGCCGGTTACAGAGGGAAGCGTCGAAGTAAATGGGAAAAAGGTTATAAAACCGGGACCAGACCGCGGTGTTGTATACCAGCGAATGGCACTTTTTCCATGGCTTACTGTTATGGGAAATGTGGAATATGGCCCGAAAATGCGAGGAGTGCCAAAGAAAGAGCGACGAGAGAGGGCACAGCATTATATTGAACTGGTAGGATTAAAAGGGTTTGAAAATTCGTATCCAAATCAGTTATCTGGAGGGATGCAACAGCGTGTAGGTATTGCAAGGGCATACTGCAACGAACCGGATGTTTTGTTTATGGATGAGCCATTTGGACATCTGGATGCTCAGACACGATATCTGATGCAGGAAGACCTGATGAAGATCTGGGAAAAGGAAAAGAGAACGATTGTCTTCGTAACGAACAATATTGAGGAAGCAATTTACTTAGCAGACCGTATTATTGTTATGACAAACTGTCCGACAAAAATCAAAAAAGAATATAAGATCGATCTTCCAAGACCAAGAAACTATGTAGACGAAGAATTTTTGAAATTACGAGAGGAAATAAGTACAGTTGTTGACAAGGCACTGTAGGAGGGAGAAAACATGGAGAAACAGGATATTATTTTACATGTAGACCATATGACAAAGTGCTTTGGAGATCTTAAGGTATTAAATGATATTTCTTTTGATGTGCACAGAGGCGAGTTTTTATGTATCGTAGGACCGACTGGCTGTGGAAAAACGACCTTTTTAAACTGTATCACAGGGCTTTATGACCTGACAGGTGGGCAGATTCTTGTAAATGGCGAACTGGTTGACACGAAAAAGCACAATATTGCCTATATTTTTCAGGAATATTCAACGATGTCCTGGCTGACAGTAGAAGAAAATGTAGCTTTCGGGTTGAAAATGAAAAGGATGCCAAAAGATGTTATTAAAAAAGAAGTTGCAGAAGTACTCGAAATGGTAGGACTGACAAAGTATAAGGATTATTACCCGGTCGAGCTGTCCACAAGTATGCTTCAGCGTGTTGTAATCGCAAGGGCATTTGCAGTAAAACCAGATATTCTTCTGATGGATGAACCGTATGGTCAGCTTGATGTTGAATTGCGTTTCCGTTTGGAAGACGAACTGATTAAACTTTGGCAGAAACTTGGAACGACAGTTATTTTTATTACGCATAATATAGAAGAAGCAGTTTACTTAAGTGAGAATATTCTTGTTCTTACAAATAAACCAACAAGTATTAAACATAAACTGGAAAATACATTGCCAAGACCAAGAAATGTTGTAGAACCAGCATTTATTGACCTGAGAAATCAGGTGACAGAGCTGATTAAATGGTGGTAGAGGAGGAATGATATGAAAGCAGTAATGCTAATGTTTGATTCTTTAAACCGTGAAATGCTGGAACCGTATGGATGTGACTGGGTTAAAACACCGAATTTCAGACGTCTGGCAGAGCATAGCGTCTGCTTTGACCAGTGTTATGCAGGCAGCCTTCCATGTATGCCGGCTAGAAGGGAACTCCAGACAGGAAGATATAATATGCTGCACAGAAGCTGGGGACCGATGGAGCCTTTTGATGATTCCATGCCGGAACTTTTAAAAAATAACAATATTTATACACATCTGATCTCTGATCATGTGCATTATTGGGAAGACGGTGGTGCAACATATCATTACAGATATAATTCATGGGAAAATATCCGTGGACAGGAGGGGGATATGTGGAAATGTCTTCCTGAATTGTTCGCACCATGCGATGAGAGCAAATTACAGAACAAAGATGGTGTTTATTTCCATGCAACACAGAATTTACAGCGACATGATGCCGTAAACCGTAAGTTCATGAAGACAGAAGAAGATACAGCGCTTGCAAAAACAATTCATGGCGGACTGGAATTTATTGATACAAACCATGATTGTGACCGTTGGTTTTTACAGATCGAATGCTTTGATCCACATGAGCCGTTCTATGTGCCGAAGGACTGGAAAACAGAGTACGAAGATGATTATGAGAATCCGGGAAAAGACTGGCCGCCATATCATCATGTGACCGAGGAAGAAAGTCTTGCAAGACATTATAGATACAAATATGCGGAGCTTTTAGAACTGTGTGACAAATATCTTGGAAAGCTCTTAGACAAGTTTGATGAGCTGGATCTGTGGAAAGATACGATGCTGATCGTAAATACCGATCACGGATATTTGCTGGGGGAACATGGCTGGTGGAGCAAAGTAGTTATGCCTTGTTATGACGAGATTGCGCATATTCCGCTTTTTATCCATGATCCGAGATTTGCAGCAGACGGTCAGCGTAGAAAAGAAATCGTGCAGACGATTGATCTTCCTGCAACAGTATTGGAGTTTTTCAATGTCGGATTGCCGAAGAATATGCAGGGAAGACCAATTCGTACTGTGATCGAGAAGGACGAAAAAATCCGGGATTATGCATTATTTGGAATTCACGGTGCGCATGTTAATATTTATGATGGAAAATATATTTATATGAAAGCGCCAGTTTCTGAAAAAAATACTCCTTTGTATGAATATACGCTGATGCCGATGCATATGAGAAATATGTTCTCACCTGCAGAATTAGAGAAGGCAGAGGCAGTAAGTGGAAATTGTTTTAATTTCACCAAGGGTTGCCCTGTCTGGAAGATTCCAAAAGGAAACGGAAATGGTTCGAAAGATTTCAGTGATCTTTTAATTAATGGAAAAGACAGCGAAGAAGCAAAACATATTGATAATAACAGTATGGTCAATGCTGCCAATTTTGGTGATAAGTTATTTGATATGGAAAAAGATCCGAAGCAGACGACCGTATTAGAAGATAACGCAATCGAAGCCTATATGGCGAATCTCCTCCAAAAAGCCATGAAAGAAAACGACTGCCCGATGGAGCAATTCGAACGTATCGGTATTTCTGGCACAGAGGTAATCAGGGAAGAGGACATTCACCTTTTACATAAGAAGGAAAAAGAGGCACTGCAACCTTCAATCCTGAAAAATCTTGCATGGAGCAAAGGAGCGATAAATACCTATCAGGCATTGATGAAATTTATTCCGGCATCAGACAAAGAACATGTGCGTGAGGTACTTGAGACAAAAATCCCGACGAAAATCACGGAAGAAAAAATTATTCCGAACAATATTTTAGATATTATTCCAGATGTAATTCCTGAGGAATATGTGGATATGGTGGAGTATTTTGTTGGATTGTCGGGCAGGACGGAGTAAAAAAGTATAAATACTGGTTGCATTATTATATACTTTATGTATATAACAAATATAGGAACGAAAGTTCCACTTCATCAAGATGAGTCCTGTGACGGTAAAGACAGGACGGAAAAATAAAAACTGACCGAGTGATGAAGCTTTAGGCGGGAGGTGTGATGCCTCCCGCATTCTTGTATCATATCTGACAATACTCATTTTTTATCCCCAGGAGAAACATGCATTTACCCGAAACTGACTATCAGATTTTAAAACTAACAGACCAATTTTATCAGGCATACCTCTTCAAAGGAACAAGCCGTTCTTCAACTCTTCCATATTTCCACAAACAATTAGGCCTTGAGCATAAAATCTAAAAAATACTTCATACTCTTCGTCAGATATTTTTTCTGATGATAGATAAAATAGTAATATCTTTTGAATTCTGCATCTGTAACATGGATCTCCAATAATTTCCCCGAAGTAATATAATCGAGCGCCTGCGCTTTAGGCAGGAATAAGACACCCTGACCGTGCAGACAAAATTCCAGCAGGGCTTGTGTACTGACACTTTCCAGACTGATTTTTGGCTGGATTCCGTACTGATGGAACCGTTTATCTAGCATGTCGCGGCATCCGCTTCCTGGCTCACGGACAAGAAGTGGTATTTTTTCAAAGTCCTGTATGGAAAGCTCCGGCGAAAGCTGCCGGAAGGAATCTGATTTATCATGTGTATGATGGCTATGCAAAAAAGTAGAAGAAAAGGCAGGAAGAAAAGAAAAATTAGGGCTGCATAAAGCAACCATGGATTCTTCTTTGATCAGAGTCTGTCGTATTCCTGCATGGGAGCTTAAGTTGTCTACGATAGCAAAGTCTAGTTCATTATGAAGAAGACAGTCTTCAATATGACTTGAATTCTGTATCATGGTAAAAAGAGGGATCTCCGGGTGGATCGACTGGAAATCGGAAATAATCTTCGGCAGATAATTGGCTCCAAAAGAAACATTACTGCCGATCCGAATACGCGTGGAAGCAGCAATATCCTGTAAGATATCTCTGGATTCTTCAAATTGTGTCAGGATCGAGTCAGCGTAGCCGCGCAGATATTCCCCGGCATTCGTGATATAAAGCCTTCGGTTCATGCGCTCAAACAGTTTAACCTGATAAAAGGCTTCTAATTCGCGGATGGCATTGCTGACAGCAGGCTGTGCCATATTCAGATTTTTTGCAGCCTCTGTGATGCTTTCCATGCGGCATACTTCAGCGAAAATGCGCAGATGCTTTAAAGTCATTTTTGGTTCCTCCTTAGGATGCAGATGTATAAAATGTAGGCTATAGAAGAAGCGAGTTGCATTAAGTTTGAATAATGAAATAAATAACAAAATACATAATGGAATTATTATGTATTTTATAATAACATAATAATAGCTTTATTGAAATGAATTTGTTAGAATAATATAGGTTTTTATAGTTGGCTATTTAGAAACTTTCAAAAAGTAAATTTAATTGTGAAAAATAAATAAAAGCAGACGAAGACATTGAGGAACGGCCGGTTCTTAGAAGGCAGCGTCAGCTGGCTTCTTAGTACCGTTGCCAGTGACGCATAGCGGGAGCGTGTCTTCGTTGATTTTATTTATTTTTCACAATTATCATAAATTAAATTACTTATAAATAGCCTGATCATTACAAAAAGAGGAGAAAGAAAATGCTTATTTATCTTGTATTTCTGATCGTATGCTTTGGCGCATCGATCGTAGGTGCTATCTGTGGAATCGGTGGTGGAGTGATCATCAAACCGGTTCTTGATTCTTTTGGGGTGTTGGATGTAACTGCCATCAGCTTCTTATCCGGATGTACGGTTCTTTCCATGACGACCTATTCCGTATTGAAGAATAAAATCAGCGGGGAATCACATGTTACAATGAAAACAGGATTTCCACTGGCAATCGGAGCAGCAGTTGGCGGATTGATCGGAAAATGGCTGTTTTCCTATGTAAAATCTTTAAGCAGTGATCCAAACAAGGTTGGAGCTGTGCAGGCATTATGCCTTTTGATCGTTACACTTGGAACTTTGATCTATACCATTTATAAGGCAAAAATCAAGACCTATGAAGTCGACAGTGCAATTGTTTGTGTACTGATCGGTATTTTCCTTGGAATTATGTCTTCTTTCCTCGGAATAGGTGGAGGACCGATCAACCTGGTTGTTTTGTTCTTCTTCTTTTCCATGTCAACAAAGCTTGCAGCAGAGAATTCCTTATATATTATTTTCTTTTCACAGATCGCAAGCCTGATCTCTACGATCGTGACAGGAAGTGTTCCGGATTTTCAGATCGGTGTGCTGGTACTTATGGTTGCAGGTGGAATTGCAGGTGGAATCTGTGGACGTGCGATCAATAAAAAAATCGATGAGAAGACAGTGGATAAGCTGTTTATCGCATTAATGGTCTTAATGATCGTGATCAATATTTATAATATTTACAAATTTATGTAAAAAAGCAGACAGAGGAGGTATTTATGCCGCCAATTAGTGTTTTGATGAAACCATCCTCAGGGATGTGCAATATGAAATGTGACTATTGCTTTTACTGTGATGAAACACAGAAACGAATCCAGGAATCTTACGGATTTATGTCAGAGCAGACTCTAAAAAATGTGGTCCGGAAGACAATGCTGCGTGCAGAAGGAGCAGTCAGTTACGCTTTTCAGGGAGGCGAGCCGACACTCCGGGGACTGGAATTTTTTGAAAAAGTAGTTGCATTTGAAAAACAATATAATAAAAACGGAATCCGCGTGAATAACGCGCTTCAGACAAATGGGTATCTGATCGATGAGGCATGGTGCAGATTTTTTAAGGAAAATCATTTCCTGGTTGGACTGTCTGTCGACGGAACAAAAGAAATCCATGATACGTATCGCCACAGTAAAAATGGCGGGCCGACATTTGACAGAGTCTGCCATGCAGCGGAGCTGATGGATACTTATGGTGTGGAATATAATATTCTGACTGTAGTAAACCAAAAAGTAGCGTCAGAAATTGCAAAGATTTATGAGTTTTATAAAAAACAGGGATGGCATTATCAGCAGTATATTGCCTGCCTTGATCCGTTAGAGGAAGCACATGGAGAAAATGAGTATGCACTTGAGCCAAAACAGTATGGAAGATTTCTGATCGAGCTTTTTGAATTATGGTATGCGGACTGGAAGAACGGAACACAGCCATATATCCGGCAGTTTGAAAATTATGTCGGTATCCTTTTAGGGTATCAGCCGGAAGCCTGCGATCAGCGGGGAATCTGTGGGATCCAGAATGTCGTGGAAGCAGACGGAAGTGTGTATCCATGTGATTTTTATATGTTAGATGAATATCGTCTTGGTAATTTTAATGCAAATCAGATGGAAGAGATCAATGCAAAAAGAAAAGAGATCGGATTTATCGAGCGGTCGCTGCAGTTAAAAGAATCCTGCAAATCCTGTCCGTATTTTACAATCTGCCGCGGTGGATGCCAGAGAAACCGGGATTATGACCAGGTATCCGGAATGTATGAAAATTATTTTTGCAAAAGCTATGAGATGTTTTTTGATGCGTGCCTGCCGAAAATGAAAGAGATGGCGGAGACATTGAAGCGAAGATAGTTTTGTTATTATTTCACAAAAACTACCACCAAAATATGGAATATCTGTCAATTGAAAAATCTATATTTTGGTGGTAATTTAAATACAGAAATTGAAAACGTTTACAAAATAAGATTGGAGTACCAACAGTTTATGAATGCATCGATCCATGATGTAGCAAAAAGAGCAGGTGTTTCCATAGCAACCGTTTCCAGAGTTGTGAACAATTCTGCCGGAGTGAAAGAAAGCAAGGTTGCCGCAGTGAAGGAAGCGCTGGAGTATTATGATTATCAGCCAAGTCAGTTTGGCAGAGGACTTGTAACAGGCACTTCCAAAATGATTGGTGTTTATTCACCATTAGCAGGTGGAAGCATGTTTGAAAGTGGATATATGCTAGAGTGCCTGCGGGGAATTGATAATATTATCAGAGAAAGTTCTTATAGTCTCTTGCTGATGAATGAATCTGTTTCTTATGAGAAAAGCGAAAAAGCAAAGCCAAAATTCATAGAGTATGTAAACCAGAAAAAAATAGACGGATTGATCGTACTGACGATTCCATCTGATGGAAGGCTGGAAGGCGCGTTAAGTGCGATTATTGAAGATGATTTTCCAGTGGGCTATATTGGGAAAAGATTTGGTGAGAAAGGCATGAATGTGTATGCCAGCTATGAAGAATATATGATGGATGGTATCCGGAGACTTTATGAGAAAGGACACCGGGAAATTGCTTTTCTTCCAATGAAAAGCAGAAGTGCTACGAACCAGAAGATTAAAAGCAAAGCAGAGATAAAGTATTCCGGATTAAAGGTGAATATCACAGACACTACATCGGATATTGACATAGAGTTTTTAAGAGATATTTTAGAGTATATGATGGAAGAAGAATTAGTTACAGCAATGATCGTAGAAGATTTGCGATTGCTGGCTAAAGTACAGAGTATATTATCTACCATGGGAAAGCAGATAGGAAATGATATTTCTGTAATCTGTGTTGAGCATGTAAAAAATGAAGGGGCTAAAATGCTTCCGAAAATTGATTGCTACTATGTGCCGGCATTACAGTTAGGTGAAACGATTGCTACAGAATTACTTGATAACCTTACCGGGAAAAAAACAAAAGAGATTTCCAAAAGGTTTATGCCGGAGTATATAGAAAGAGGATCTGTAAAAGAAATAGAATGATAGAATCTATCCTGGTGGAAGATGAAAGTAGCATGTTATTTTCCACCGGAAAGCTGCCTGAGAAACAGGTATTTTTATGTAATAGGAAATTCCTTGGAATTCCCTATTACATAAAAAGGCACTAACGTGCCAATGATGCGCACTCGCGCGAAGATGTAGGTTGTCGCAAGCAACCGCGCTCGGCGCGAGCATGTGCAAGGCACAAGCTTTATTTTTTTGATAACTTTGAAAACGTTTACAGAAAAATAAATATATGAAAATTGAAAAATTTTCAAACAGGATAAGTATATGAAATCACCAGATTTTTATATAAATGAAGACACAAAAAGGAGAGGAGAAATTTATGAAAGCAATTATGGTAATGTATGATTCACTGAATCGCGAAATGCTGGAATCATACGGCTGCAACTGGACTAAAACACCGAATTTTAAAAGACTTGCAGAAAAATGTGTACAGTTTGAACAGTGCTATGTAGGAAGCATGCCATGTATGCCTGCAAGAAGGGAGCTCCAGACAGGAAGGATTAATTTCTTCCACAGAAGCTGGGGTCCAATGGAACCGTTTGATGATTCCATGCCGGAAATTCTTAAGAAAGGAGGAGTTTACACACACTTGGTCAGTGATCATCAGCATTACTGGGAGGACGGTGGAGCAACTTATCACAACCGCTATTCCTCATGGGAGATTGCGAGAGGTCAGGAGGGCGATAACTGGAAAGCAGATGTAGCACATGCTTATGAAAAAGGTGCCGGAACTGTTTTTGAAAATAAGAAAGTGATGTTAGAGTATCCACTCTATGCAAGAATGATGGCACAGGATCAGATCAACAGAGCGGAGATGAACACTGAGGAAAAGACCTCTCAGGCAGTCACTTTTGCAAATGGCTTGGAATTCATCGAGAGAAACCATGGCGAAGACAACTGGTTCTTACAGATTGAGACCTTCGATCCACATGAGCCGTTCTATACTTTGCCGAAGGATAAAGAGCTTTACCCACATCATTTTGAAGGGGATGCAGCGATGGAAGCCGACTGGCCACCATATGCACCGACTGTGGAATCTGAAAATACAATTGAACATGTCAGATATAATTATGCAGCTTTAGTCAGCAAATGTGACCGTTATCTTGGAAAAGTGTTAGATGTGATGGATAAATACAATCTGTGGGAAGACACTATGCTGATCGTAAATACAGATCATGGTTTTTTACTTGGAGAACATGGCTGGTGGGGAAAGACAAGCATGCCAATTTACAATGAAATTGCACATACACCGCTATTCATCTATGATCCAAGACGTGCGGATCTGGCAGGAGAAAAACGTAATTCTATCGTTCAGACAATTGATCTTGCACCGACACTTCTTGAATATTTTGGAATGGAAATCCCGAAAGATATGGAAGGAAAACCATTAAAACAGGTGATGGATGATGATACACCGATTCGTGAATATGCAGTATTTGGTTATCATGGAAGTCAGGTGGATGTCACAGATGGCAGATATGTTTATATGCATGCAGCAGACCATCAGGGAGAAAAGGTATATGAATATACATTAATGCCAACTCATATGCGTCAGATGTTCCAGCCAGAGGAATTGCAGAATATCGAACTTGCCGGACCATTTTCTTTTACAAAAGGATGTAAGGTCATGAAAATTGAAAAAAAAGATATGATGGGAGACACGACATCTTTTGGAAACATGTTATTTGATTTAAATGAAGATCCAACGCAGAATACACAGATTCATGATGAAGCGGTGGAAATGCGCATGAAGGGTTACATAAGAGAATACATGGAGAAAAACGATGCACCAAAAGAGTTGTATAAGAGACTGGGGTTATAAAAAATAAATCAAAAGATGGTAGAAACCATGGTGAAAGGGGCAAATTATGAATCAGAAATATGAAAAAGCAAAATTTAGTGATGTTTTTAAATATTCATTTGGAGGATTAGGTTCTAACCTGGCATTCTTCCTTGTAATGTCATTTCTGACATTCTTCTACACAGATATTTTCGGAATCAGCTCTTATGTGGTTGCGACCTTAATGCTGATATCAAGATTTATTGATGCATTTACAGACCCGATCATGGGTATGCTTGGTGATAACACAAGAAGTAAAATGGGAAAATATCGTCCATGGATCATTTTTGGAGCACCGGTACTTGGTGTGCTGATTTTCTTATTATTTACTGCACCAGAGATGTCACCAACGATGAAAGTCGTATATGCTTATGTGATTTACATTTTATATTCATTAGCATCTACAGTAGTAAATATTCCTTATCATGCATTGACACCAGTTCTTTCTGAGGATCCTCAGCAGAGAACAGAGATTGTTGCATGGAAACAGGGAATGGGAACAGTTTCCCAGTTTGTCATCACAATTCTTGCACTGCCATTGGTAGAACTTTTCGGTGGTGGAAAACAGGGCTGGGCACTCTATGGTGCACTGATTGGCATCATGACAACCGTTTCCTTCTGGATCTGTGCATGGGGTGGTAAAAAATATGATAAAGTTGATGTAGAAGTAAAAAAAGAGAAATTCAATTTAAAAGAGAACTTACAGCTTCTAGCATGTAATAAACCAATGCTTATGCTGATGATCGCATTCGGTACAGATGTACTTGCAAACGCTACATACAGTGCAGTAAATATGTATTACTTCAAATATGTCCTTGGAAGAGAAGATTTAGTATCACCTGTTGCAACTGCAATTTTAGTAGGAAGTATCATTTCTATTCCATTACTTCCACCACTTACCAAATTAATTGGTAAAAAGAGATTATACTGGTTTGGAAGCTTATTATCCATCCTGCCACTTGCTGTTATGTGGATCAAACCTACTGCACCGGTTATTGTACTTATGAGTATGATGGGAGCATTTGGATTTGTATCAAAACTTCCAGGCAATCTTGGCTGGGCAATGCTACCGGAATGTTCGGATTATGCAGAATGGAAATTTGGAAAACGTGGAGATGGTTTATTATCTTCTTCTTTAACATTCATCAATAAATTCGGTATGGCAATCGGTGGATTCATTGCAAGCTTTTTCCTTGGATTAGTTGGATTCGTGGCAAATCAGGATCAGACACCAGCGGTTATCAATATGATCGTATTCTTAAGATTCGGGATGCCAATCTTAGGATATATCGCATCCTTAATTTCCATGTACTTCTATGAGATCACAGATCAGAAGTATGAAGAGATCCGCAGGGACTTAGATGCAAGACATCAGAAATAAATCATACATAAATTTGCCGGAAGAACTTCTTTAGAAAAGGAAAATTTTCCGGCAAATCTTGACTTAAAAAGAAAAATAAACCAAAATAAAAATAATTGGATTACAGGGAGGAGATATCTATATGGCAGAAATTTTCGCATCGAAAACAGCTGAGATTGAAGAGAGAGAAGTTATAAATGCGCAGATTTCCAGAAAACTTGCAGGGGAATGCATGGTACTTCTGGAAAACGATGGAGCTTTACCAATTCATACAAAAAAAGTGGCGCTTTTCGGAAATGGAGCGCGTGCGACAATCAAAGGCGGTACGGGATCGGGAGATGTAAACACAAGAAATAATGTAAACATTGAACAGGGATTTCAAAATGCCGGAATTGAGGTTATGACAACCGCATGGTTAGACAGACAGGAGCAGAATACCAGCGCTGCGAAAGCAGCTTATGTGCAGTGGATGAAGGAGGAAGCAGCAAGAAAACAGACATCTGAACTTGCAGTAATGTTTGACCACCCTTACAAAGAACCGGACTGCGAGATTATCACGATCAATGACATTGATGTGTCAGAGACAGATACTGCGGTATATGTGATCGCTAGAAATTCCGGGGAAGGAGCAGACCGGTTTGATGAGGAAGGGGATTACAGATTATATCCACACGAAAGAGGAAACATTCATCTGCTTGCTGAGGTATATGATAAACTGATTGTTGTATTAAATATTGGCGGAGTTATGGATCTTTCGGAAATGAGATCAATAGCGGGAGTCAATGCAATTCTCTTGATGAGTCAGCTAGGAAATCTTGGTGGAGATGCACTTCTGGATGTGTTGACCGGAAAAGTAAATCCATCAGGAAAGACAACAGATACATGGGCAGAAAATTATATGGATTATCCATCTTCCGCAAAATTCAGTCATAATGAGAGTGTACATGATGAAATGTACGAAGATGGTATCTATGTTGGATATCGTTATTTTGACAGCTTTGGTGTGAAACCACTGTACTGTTTCGGATATGGAAAATCTTATACTGATTTTGAGATAAAAGCTGGAAAGATAAGTGTGGAAGGGAATGAAATTCAGATTCCTGTAACTGTAAAAAATATAGGAAAAATTTATGCCGGAAAAGAGGTTGTTCAGGTATATTATAGTGCAGCCGGCGGAGTAATGGAAAAGCCATATCAGGAGCTGGCAGCGTACCAAAAAACAAAATTGCTGGCACCGGGTGAAACAGAAGAGATTGTCTTAAAGTATCAGGCAGAACAGATGGCGTCTTATTCAGAAAAAGAAGCAGCATGGATATTGGAAAAAGGTGACTATCTTATCCGGGTTGGAAATAGCTCGGCTTCTACAAAAGTTGCAGGAGTTATAGAAGTCTGTGAAGATATACAAACATTAAAGGCAAAAAATTTGTTTGCACTGGATGTCGCACTGAATGAGATTCATCCGGATGCTGTAAAATTGGAAGAAAAGAAAAAAGAAGCCGCCAGTTATCAGGCAGAAAAAGTAATCTTTGACACAACAGCTATTGCACAAAAAACGGTTGTTTATCAGGGAATGCGGAAGGAATACCATACAGATAAGACAGATAAAATTACCATGCAGGATCTTCTTTCAGAAAAAGCAACAGTAGAAGAATTAGTGGCGCAGCTTTCAACGGAAGAACTTGCAGAATTTTGTGTGGGTACTTTGCGTGCTGACGGAGGGGAAGTTGTTGGAAATGCATCTTACACTGTACCTGGAGCAGCAGGAGACACCTCTTCTGTATGCAAAGAATCAAGAGGAATCAAGAATATGATACTTGCAGATGGTCCTGCCGGACTTCGCTTGCAGCCACATTTTAAGACGAAAAAGGATGGAACACTTCTTCCAGGTGGAGAGGTGATGGGGGATGCATACACACCATTTAATCCAAATATCGATGAGAAGGAAGTGGATAATTATTATCAGTATTGTACTGCAATTCCAATTGGCTGGGCACTGGCACAGTCATGGAACACAGAACTTGTAGAAAAGGCTGGAGATATGGTTGGTTCAGAAATGGAACAATTTCATGTAGATCTGTGGCTTGCACCAGCGTTAAATATTCACAGAAATCCGCTTTGCGGACGTAACTTTGAATATTATTCCGAAGACCCATATGTTTCCGGTAAAATTGCGGCAGCAATGACAAAAGGAGTACAGAAGCACAGGGGCAAGGGAACAACGATCAAGCATTTTGCGGTGAATAATCAGGAAGATAACCGTTACTTTGTCAATGCACATGTAAGTGAGCGGGCACTTCGTGAAATTTATCTGAAGGGATTTGAAATTGCAGTGCGTGAAGCACAGCCATTATCCATCATGACTTCGTACAACCTGTTAAACGGTATCCATACAGCAAACAGCCATGATCTGATCCAGGGAATGGCAAGAGACGAATGGGGATTTAAAGGAGTAGTGATGACCGATTGGTTCACCTCACAGGATATGCCGATGATTACCGGAAAATTCAAACCAGCTTATCCAATCTCAGCATCTACCGGCTGTATTTATGCAGGCAATGACATCCAGATGCCAGGATGCCAGAAAAATGTCGATGATATTGTAGAAGCGGTTAAAACGGGAAAAGAGATTGATGGATATAAAATCACGAAAGCAGATTTACAGTTTAATGCGGCAAATGTAATCAGAGTTGTTGCCAGGACAATGTAAGGAAAAGCAAATACACATTTTTATGGATAAAACTCTCCGGAAAGACAGATAATATAAAACTGTTTTTCCGGAAGAATCTGTGAAATAAGTTGAATTATACATAGAATATGTTACAATAATACCACTCAATGAGTGGTATTATTTTTAGGGGGAATTATGGGAGAACAGTATACGATAGCAGAAAGAATGAAACAATTGAGAAATATCACCGGATTTAACAGGGCAGAGTTTGCGAGACAGCAGGGAATTCCATTGCGGACTATAGAGGAGTGGGAAGCTGGAAGAAGAAAAATGCCGGAATATGTATTGCGTCTTTTAGCTTATAAAATACAGTTAGAGAGCAGTAAGAAAGATCAGAGAATTCATATTATTCAGGATGAAAATAATAAAAGCATTGTGTTGATAAATGATATAAGATTTAAATCAAGGCGAAACATTGACTGGAATGAAATTGAGGAATATTTAAAGGAGTATATTGGAAACACATATGAGATTCTGGAAACATGCGAAAAAATCTATATTGGTAACGATTTTCCAGATGAATTTTGCCATTCCAAAGATAAAATCAGGTTGAAGGGGGCTAATGAAAAAGCGAAAGCAAAGAAAGGCTGGTATCGTTATGATACAAGATTTGGCATACCAAAATATGATGAAAATGGAGAACTTGAAGGATATCATATATATTCTGCAAAAATGCTTGTAAGAAGAGATGAGGATGGAAAATTATATTTATATGATTTTGTGCGCACAAAAAAAGAAACGAGCAGCCCGCTTAGGCAATGAGCCATACGGTTGTAAACTTCGTTTCTTCATAAAGACTATATGCGAATTTGGGTAAAATGTCAATCACTTTTTCCATTCAGCTGAGAAACTTTTTCAAAGCAAACTCATGAGAAAAAATTTGCCTTGGAGACATTGACATAAAATTATCAATGCGATATATTGGGTATGATAAATGTTGACATGGAAACAAAACGAGGTGGAGCTATGAAAGAACAACAACGTTTGTTACAGGAAATCGCTCTTATGTTAGAGCATCAGGATATGCTTTCAAAATTGACAGAAAGCCAGTGTCTCGATGAGTATGGTTATTCGGAGACACATTGTATTGATAATATTGGACGTCTGGAACTGCCAAATGTCACCAAAATTGCAGAACAGATGCAGATGACACGTGGTGCGATCAGCAAGATGACGAAAAAACTTCTTGCAAAAGGTCTGATCGAAAAATACACGTTGGAGACAAATAAAAAAGAAGTATATTTTAAATTGACTGAGCGCGGCAAGGTCCTTTTTAAGGAACATGAAAAACGTCATAAGCAGTGGGAGAAGCGTGACATGCAGTTTTTGTCCCGTTATTCCAAAGAGGAGACAGACACGATTTTAAAGTTCATGCAGGAATTTAATGTTTATCTGGATGAACAGATCGAGCAATATATCACAGACAGCAGGGAAAGTACTGAATCCAGATAGCAGCAGGATAAGACTATAGAAAAATACATGGCGAAAGGCGGCAGAATTTATGGAAAAGAAACCATTTGTAACAAAGGAACAGCTAGATGAGATCGTGAAAAAATACCCGACACCATTTCATTTATATGATGAAAAGGGAATCCGTGAGAATGCGGAAGCAGTGAAAGAGGCGTTTGCATGGAATCCGGGCTTCCGCGAATATTTTGCGGTAAAGGCAACTCCAAATCCATTTATTTTAAACATTTTAAAAGAGTACGACTGCGGATGCGACTGTTCTTCTTTAACCGAGCTGATGTTAGCAGATTCCCAGGGATTTGACGGACAGCATATCATGTTTTCCTCCAACGATACACCGGCGGAAGAATTTGCTTTTGCGGATGAACTTGGTGCCATCATTAATCTGGATGATTTTACACACATTGACTTTTTAGAGCAGACGATCGGACATATCCCGGAGACCATCAGCTGCCGTTACAATCCGGGCGGTGTATTTAAAATGAGCAATGGGATCATGGATAACCCGGGAGATGCAAAATACGGATTTACCCATGAACAGATCATTGAAGGATTTAAAATTTTAAAAGAAAAAGGTGCAAAATACTTTGGTATCCATGCATTTTTAGCGAGCAATACCGTTACGAATGAATACTATCCAAAGCTGGCGCGTCAGCTGTTTGAACTTGTGGTGGAACTTCGGGACAAGACAGGCTGCGATATTAAATTTATCAACCTTTCCGGTGGGGTGGGAATCCCTTACCGTCCGGATCAGACACCAAATGATATCCGTGTGATCGGAGAGGGTGTCAGAGAAGCATTTGAGGAAATCTTAGTTCCGGCGGGACTTGGCGATATTTCCATTTATTCAGAAATGGGACGTTTCATGTTAGGACCTTATGGCTGTCTTGTGACAAAAGCAATCCATGAGAAACACACTTACAAAGAGTACATTGGTGTGGATGCCTGCGCTGCAAACCTTATGCGCCCGGCAATTTATGGTGCATATCATCATATCACGGTCATGGGAAAAGAAAATGAACCATGCGATCACAAATACGATGTGACAGGTTCTCTTTGTGAAAACTGTGACAAATTTGCGATTGACCGCATGCTTCCGAAGATTGATATGGGTGATCTGCTCGTGATCCATGACACAGGAGCACACGGATTTTCCATGGGTTACAATTATAACGGCAGACTCCGCTCCGCAGAAATCCTGCTAAAAGAAGATGGCTCCACACAGCTCATCCGTCGTGCAGAGACACCGGATGATTATTTTGCAACATTTGACTGTTTCGATATTTTGAAAAATATGAAGCATCCGGAAAAATAGAAGATTTACGAACTGCCTTACAGGATAAAAAAATTGAAAGGTCGAAAACTTGTGTATCGATAAAACTTTATTTGATCATACAAAAAATAAAATTGTAGGAAGCCAGAGAATGCGGCAGGGAATCGGTACATTATCCGAAAAAACAGTGCATGCAGTCATGAAGAATTATTATGCACCGGACACGGATATGCATGAGATTCCGATTGAAAATTTTGTGGCAGACATCTACACCGGGCAGGAGATCATCGAGATCCAGACAAGGGCATTTAATAAAATGCGGCGGAAGCTTGACGCTTTTCTGCCACTATATCCGGTCACGATCGTTTATCCAATTCCCCATATCAAGTGGCTGTCGTGGATTGACGAGGAAACCGGGGAGACTTCACCGAAACGCAAGTCACCAAAGACCGGAAATCCCTATATGGCATTTATTGAGCTCTATAAGATCCGCCCTTATTTATCAAATCCAAATCTGCATTTAAAACTGGCGCTGCTTGATATGGAGGAGTACCGCCTTTTAAATGGATGGAGCAGGGATAAGAAAAAGGGAAGTGAGCGGTACGACCGCATTCCGGTAAAGTTTGCAGAGGAAGTCTGTATCGACCGAAGGGAAGATTACATGCAGTTTGTTCCATATGATCTGCCGGAACAATTTACTGCAAAAGATTTTGCAAAGCACGCCAAAATCCCGGTGCGGCTTGCGCAGACCGTTCTTCTGATCTTAACAGACCTTGAAATCGTCGTTCGGGTTGGAAAACAAGGCAAGAGTTATCTGTATGAAGTAAATGAATAAAAAACTGCTTAGGCAAAACGGAGTCATCCGTTTTGCCTAAGCAGTTTTTTATTGTTTTAGTAACTCTGTAATATTGATAGTCAAATTGTCATAAATACATACCGCAATGTCATCGTCAAAACTGTATTGATCATTTAATTCTTCTTTTTCTAAATCATAGACATTCACTGTTCTCGTAAGAGGATTTACAATCCAGTATTCACGCACACCAGCAGAGCGATATTTGAATAATTTCACACCGTAATCCGTGCGTTTGGTACTTGGAGATGCAATTTCAATGATCCAGTCCGGTGCACCGACACATCCGCGGTCATCCAGCTTGGATTTGTCACAAATAACACTGATATCCGGTTCCACATAAGTTTTGTCATCCGCGTTTAGAAAAACGGCAAATGGGGCTGGAAAAACTTTGCAGGCACCGTTGTTTTTTTTGATATAATCAGTAATCTTATAGTGAAGTTCTGAAACGAGTTCCTGATGAAGCCGGTTTGGTGGTGCCATATCATAAACAACACCATCAATCAGTTCCGCTCTCTGCCCTTCCGGAAGAGAGAATATATAATCTGTTGTGTAAGAAGATTCTTTTGGTAATGGCATAGTGTGTACCTCCTGAATTTATGACTATATTATAACATCTAATGTGTTTTATTGAAACAATAGAATGCACGCTCCGCGAACATTCTATTGTTTCAATAAAAAGAAAACCTTGAGATAACTATTCTCAAGGCTTTTCAATAAATGTATCAATGCAGGAGATGGGACTTGAACATTACCCCAATAGCGCAAAGCCAGAAAAATAAAGGATTTGAGGCGTCGACATTGTTAGGTCTCACCCTAAGTCTCACCATCTTTTTATAATCTGCATCAGAAAATGAAAATCTTTAATCAATAGTCTTAATATAATCAAGCCAGAAAGATATGTCAATATATTTGTAATTCTGCCGGAGAGATTTAAGTAATGTATTCAATATCCACGGAATGGCACACAACAAGTAAGGTTCTTGGTGTACAAGCATAAAATTTGCAAATTAAAAAGATTACGAAGTGAGAGCGGGTATGTGTCCTGCTCTTATTTTTTTGAAAGAGACGGAATCGAGAGAGATGACATTTTTAGAAAGAACTACTATGTAAACAACTACTAGTGAAAGAACTACTAGTAAACAAACTACTACGTTATTACTTTATATAGTAAGTAATGTTTTCTATATCCTCGGAATGGCACACAGGGTTCACTATGCCACGCGCATTGATTGGACACCAAGAAAATTGCATTCCAATGCTGTATTCTGGCACAGTTTGGCGCCTGAATGATTAGAACCCCCGTACTCTGTTCCCATATCCCTTAAAACCCAGTATGTTCCCACAGATCTGCGCCCTCTATGTCGTTCTCGGTAATGCGGATCCTATAGCATTTGCATACTCATACTCTGAATCCGGGTGTTTAGATACCGGTTCGCCTGCATACGGTTCAATCGATATCGTTTCAGTCGGTACACTTCTATCCGCATCCGTTTTCTGGACATCCATTCCCGACAGTACCCATTTATCTGATATTAAAACATTGGTATGCGCACATCCGATATCAGCTTATTGGTATGCAATATGTCCCGGTATCGTTCATCCGATATCAGCTTATTGGTATGCGGAATGTCTCGCTATCTGTTATGGGGTATCGCCTTATAGGTATGCAGTATGTCTCGGTATTGATTATGAGATATCGCCTTATAGGTATGCAGAATACCTCGGTATCGATCATCAGATAACACCTTACAGGTATGCAGTATATTCCGATATCGTTCACCACATACCGCCTTAGTGATATGCAGTATATTTCGGCAACGTTTATCATGTATCACCTTACTGGTATGTAAATGCTTGTATCAACAAACGGCTTCCGATAGCTGCATACCATCTAGCTGATACGCACACCCGTTGCCAGAAGATACCGGCTAGGTGATATGCTTGTTGTGCATCCGGGAAGAGGGATATCAGGAAAGGGGTATCAATTGAAAGGGAGCAGAAGTGTGGGATACCGACTAGGTGATACGTGATATGGATATCGAAGAGGTGGGATGCAGACTGGGTATCATCTAGTTGGTATGGAAAGAACGGCGGATATGTCCAGTGGGCGAAAAAATATAATGTGAAACAGTTTGCGGAATCTATTCTGTTTTTACAGCAGCATGCTATTCACGATAAGAAAACGCTGGATGCATTGGTGGATGGGAGTTCTGCAAAATACCATGAACTTATGAAAACCATCAAAGATGCAGAGGAGAAGATGGCAGCAAATAAAGTGATAAAGACTCACATTATCAATTATGCCAAGACCAGGGAAACATACATTACTTACCGAAAATCAGGGTATAGTAAGAAATTTTTCGAGGCACATCGGGATGAAATCACTCTTCATAAGGCAGCCAAGGAAGCATTTTCAAAACTGCCGGATGGAAAGATCCCAAAGGTAAAAGATCTGAATGAAGAATTTGTAAGACTGCTTTCAGAGAAAAAGGCAGATTACAGCGAATACAAGAAAATAAAAAAAGAGATGCGGGATTATCAGATAGCGAAGCAAAATGTGGAATCCTTCTATGCTGCTCAGCAGAGCTGGGACATAGAGGAAGACATGAAAAAGAAACGGCAGCAGGAAAGATAAGCATGCGGGCAATCATCAAAAATATAAATTGGAGGTTGCCCTCTTTTTTATATTCCGGCAGAGCAGGAATGTATCAGCACTCACAAAGTGAGGGCGCAGCTTGGCATCGAAGATGACATTCTAAGGGGATTGGGGATGTGCCTCCAACAAGCAAAACGCGCCCGTGTACGTACGGGGGCACTGCTTGCTAACTTGCGAAATAATAATGGGGTACGTGTGGTAAAAAGACAGATTGCATATCTGCCTCATAATGGAGTATAATGGTAACGAGATTTATGCAACACGATACATGAAATCCCTATTTCTCTTTGGACGGAGGTGGATAGGATATTTTCGATTGTACCTGACAGGTGTCAGATACTTTTGTATGAGAAGCATGGTCTCTGTTTCGTTACCATCGTGTTTGAGATATGCCCTGTATATGTTTACTGCGATGGCGAAATTAATTTTATAGACGTGTTTGGTATTTTTAGATGTTTTTACCACAGCGTGAGAAGTCACTAATTCACAGAAATTATACAGAATCATACGGGCATTGATTTCCTGAAGGATTCCATCATACTTGCTGCTGTGCCAGTTGATCAGACCAATGGTGTATTTGAGTTCACGGAAGCTTGTTTCCTCGCTCCAACGCATCCGGTAAAGTTTATTGATTTCTTCCAGAGGAAATTTTTCTTCTGAAAGATTGGTGGCAATACAGATATAGGTTCCATTATCAAGGCGAACACGTATAATACGGAATTCAATATCGTAATACATGCAGTTTTCATCAAGAAAATCAAAATCGGTAGAAGGCTGAAGTATGGTATAGGTTTTAGGATTCCACAGTGTTTCTTTCGCATGGCGTCTGGTAAGTGTTGTTCTTATATGAGTATCGAATTCGCTGTCAGGCAAATCATAAGCGGAAAGGATACCATTACTGTTGATTTTCTTCATGCGGATAACGAAATACATTCCCTTCAGGATCAGGTGTGCAAAGATATTAAAACTTTCGTAACCACGGTCTGCCATAAGGATGGTATTATTACAATACTTATGAAAACCATCAGATCAGTGCAGTAGATATGCATGTAGAAAATCTGGATAGTGATAAAATGATTTGTTATCCAGTAATTCAAGGAGAACGAATCAACTATCAAAATAAATAATGTTTTGAAATCAGGGATGAGGTAGAAAGGAAAGTTCCATGACAAAAGATGAAGTAAAAAAACTCAGGATGAACAGTCCGGAATCACTACAGTTTTTAAATAATGCTACAAAATTTTATAATTTAATGATGATGTATCGTTGTGCTATTCGGGAGATACAAACTAAACTTGAGGTTTTGGATGATGAATTTTCAGTTGAGAACAATCGAAATCCTATTTCTTTTATAAAAACAAGAATTAAGCAGCCCAATAGTATTTACGATAAACTGCAGAAGATGGGATATGAATTTACAACAGAAAATATACAGACATATCTCAATGATGTAGCAGGCGTTCGAATAGTTTGTGCGTTTATTGACGATATTTATATGATATCAGATTTGATTACCCAACAGGATGATATTAAAGTTATTGAAATAAAAGATTATATAAAAAATCCAAAATCGAATGGTTATCGAAGCTATCATATGATTGTTGAAATACCAGTATTTTTTGCTAAGGGTAAAACACCTATGCGTGTAGAATTACAGATTCGAACCAATGGTATGGATTTCTGGGCAACATTGGAACATCAACTTCGCTATAAAAAAGGAATTGAAGAAATGCCTGGCTATGATGAGATAAGTGAAGAATTACTTCATTCTGCAAGAGCTATCATTGAAGCAGATAATGAAATGCAGAGAATAAAAGACAAAATTGGTATGTTCCACGAAATTTAGGGAGAAAACTGAGCAAGTAGGAAGGTGGAATATATATGAAACAAGATACTTTAGAGGGCAAAGCAAAAACAA
>ERZ827496.71-NODE-71-length-136542-cov-5.082601_pt1 | contig 136542 bp, 109 predicted proteins | sample MGYA00519769_ERZ827496 | MGnify/ENA primary metagenome ERZ827496 (study PRJEB31778, sample SAMEA3449327) | human gut metagenome | biome: human gut; feature: human-associated habitat; material: faeces | place: United Kingdom | collected 2010/2012 ...
GGGCTTCATTTCGTGGAGTAGTAGATAAGAGGTTCTTTCTGTATAGATTAGCAAAGGTGTATGCATAAAGGGAAATTAACAAATGTTAATCCCCCAAGAATTACAACTGAGCCCAAGAATAGGGGCAGTCCGAAAATCCTGTAGGCAGGCTATGTTAATAAACGAAAGTAAGCTATCTTTTGCTAAATCTGCTTGAAGGTGGGTACAGCGCAGTGTTATGCACTACCATCTTGATATGGTTATCGCTTCGGGCTATCGCGTTCAGGAACATACGTCCTACTACAGTGGAACGTAATAACCTGCCGTATAAAACAGCTTAGTCTAAAGGAAGGAAACGCTTGGTCTGCCCGGGAAAACGACTTATAAGTTCTATAAAGAGAAAAACAGACAGAATCAAGGCATCCATTCCACAATACCTGTCACCGGATGTTGCCTTCTCCAGTTTTCAAACTCTGCATACGTCCGCACTCCGTCCCGAAGGACAGCCTGATAATATTCCACTCCCATGCAATATTCCGTATCCGGCGTTTCATATTTCAAACGCAGAATCGCTTTCCTCGTCTCCTCAGTCAGGACTGCCTTAATCCGTTCAGCCATCTTTTCAAAATAACCGTCATAACGGGAGTGCTTCAATATATGAATCATATCCATCTTCCAGGCACCGTTCTCCGGGTCTTCATACCAGGCATGCCACTCAATACATGCTTCTTCCGTATCCAAAAGATTGTTATAAGTTATCCGCTTGACAAACGGGTTTTCCGCCAGCTTCGCCATCGCCATGAAGCTGCCGGCCGGAGTCAGAGGAGAAGAATAAATATGGAAATCCACATCCCGGTTCTTCACTAATAATCCCATATTCAATGAACCCACCAAATTAATCTCTGCCCCGACAGACTTCCAAATATTCATAATATCGGTCTTGCGTATCACTTCCCATGCTTCCCGCTGATTCTTTTCGGCTAATTCCAATATATGCTCCATAAATCTTTTCTTGTTTTTGAAAATGCAAAAATAAAGAAAAACCGTCACATAGAGGCAGGAAATGTGGTCCTATTCTCCTATACGGCAAAGCGGTTTAACCTACATATTTTTTTAGAAATAGAAAACAAAACAATATATGGTAGGTATTATTCTAAAAAACTTTTTTATCTTCTCACAGCAAACAATTCAGCTTCCACCGTCCAATGCTCACCGTCTGTGCGCACCAAACGTTGCCAATGAAAAGAAGTCTGTGTTATTTCGGAGAATACCCAACGCAGATTGTCATTATTTACCACCGTCTGGACAATTCTGTCTTTCTCCCATCTAGCCTCCAATTGGGTGGCTCCTCCCAATTCCGTATATAAAATATCCCAAGCCAACGTATCCGGATTATACATCCGCACCGTTGTCCCATAAGCAGCATCCGGTTGATAATTAGTCAAACGCTCCTTACGTGAAGGACAGATAAAAACGTCTTGAATAGCCGTTCCTTCCAATATCCACTGAAAAATCCACTCTCCTTTGATATGCCTCTCTTCAGCAGTTCCATAACAATCAATCCATTCAAAATCCCATTCTCCCACGAAATGCCCGAAAAGGTTGTGCTCGGCAGGCACAATATTACTTTTGTTTTTGCTGACCAAAGCTTTGATAAATTCTTTCATACTCTCTATTATATATGAAAACAAATATAGAATAATTCCTTATCATTACCCATTAAAAAGTAAACTTTTCCCTTGCCATGAACAAATTATTTATATATTTGTCGGCATTACTAATTATATATCATTTAAGTCACAAAACATGAAAAAGCTATCATTCATTATTACATTTGTATTTCTGTCCATCCTGTTCGTACAGGCCCAACAGGCTAAATACGTTTTCTATTTCATTGGCGACGGGATGGGTGTTAACCAAGTATTAGGTACAGAAATGTATCGCTCCGAACTAAAAGGAGAGATTGGTATCACCCCACTGCTTTTCACACAATTTCCCTTTGCTACTGTTGCCACCACATTCTCTGCCACCAATGGCGTAACCGACTCAGCAGCTGCCGGGACAGCACTTGCCACAGGCAATAAAACCAAGAACGGAACATTAGGAATGAAGAAAGACTTGGAGACTAAAATAAACAGTGTGGCGGCATGGGCAAAAGACAAAGGATGCCGAGTAGGTATCAGCACAAGTGTCAGTGTAGACCATGCTACTCCGGCCGCTTTCTATGCACATCAAGCACAGAGAAGCAGTTATTATAATGTAGGTCTTGATCTGATTAAGGCCAATTACGACTTCTATGCCGGCTCCGACTTCCTTGATCCTACCAATAAAAAAGGAGGCGATGGAAGCTCGGAAAGTCTATATACCCTGGTAGATAAAGCAGGATACAGCGTGGCACGCGGTTATAAAGACTATCAAAAGAAAGCCAAGAAATCAGACAAAATGATTCTGCTGCAACCATCTTCTGCCACCGATGTCAGTGCTATTCCATACGCTATAGACCGTAAGAAAGGTGACATGACCTTAGCCGAAATAACCCGTGCCGGTATCAATTTCCTGTCCAAAGATCTTTCCAAAGGTTTCTTCCTGATGGTTGAAGGTGGAAAAATAGACTGGGCTTGCCATAGCAATGATGCGGCAACCGCATTCAATGAAGTGGTTGACCTGGACGATGCCATCAAAGTAGCTTACGAATTCTACGAACAACATCCCGACGAGACACTGATAGTGGTGACAGCCGATCATGAAACCGGTGGCATCGTATTGGGCAAAGGCCCCTACACACTCAATCTTCAGGCTTTGAAATCACAAAAAGTCAGCGAAAGCGACTATACCCGAATCATTAATAATTTAAGAAAAAAATATAAGAACCAGGTATCTTGGGAAGTAATCAAACAATCACTGAAAGATAATTTCGGTTTTTGGGATAGCATCCAATTAAATGAAAAACAGGAAGCGCGATTAAAGAAAGTATATGATGAATCGTTCGGTGGTCAGAAAGTAGATTTACAGAAGAGCGAATATCAGCAGGACGAACCTTTGGCCTCTGAAGCCAAAAAGATTTTGAATGATATTGCCCTTGTAGGCTGGACCAGCGGCGGACACTCCGGCGGCTATGTTCCCGTATTTGCCATCGGTGCAGGTGCAGAGTTATTTCAAGGCCGGATAGACAATACCGAAATTCCGGTGAAAATAGCAGAAGCAGCAGGCTATCCGAATTAATCGAAAGTAAGATAGTGCGATAATCGTTTTAAGTCTTTCTCGGTAAACTCTTCATAAAGGGATAACTGAGAAAGGCTTTTTAATTTATCCTTCTTTCTCCGAAACTCAATAATAACCCGAGCCTGATAATAGTTAATATAAGGATGTGCACGCAGTCTGTCTAACCCTGCTTTATTGGCATTTATCCGATGAATTGGACCATTTTCTACTTTAAACCAATGCTGCATATCAGAAGTAATCCATTTGAGTTCCTGTAATTGACCTACATCATAGAATCCTCCCAACTGATTCCGATAGGCAACAATAGCCCGTGCAATTCCAATCCCTATTCCCGGAATTTTCTTCAGTTCCGTAGTATCCGCCCGGTTCAAATCAATCAAGGTCCCTTCGGGATATTTATAAAAAGCCAACGTATCACGCTTCTCTACTTCCGCATAACGCAAAGTATCAGATTTCTTCTGAAATGATTCGGATATATAAATATAAGGTTCCAAAATATGAAACTGCTCTTCCGTCATTCCATAAATACGTGAAAAAGCTTCCGCAGTGGCAAACTTTCCACCTGCCTGCCTATACTTTATTATATTGTGAGCAATAAAAGGAGGCAACCCAAGTTGTAAGAACTCGATGGAATCGGTTAAATTAGGTTCGAACGGTGCTAATATCACCTTCCTTTTTACAACCTCTTTCTTTTTGAATGAGGCATTCCTTTTATGCTCGATTGTCTGAATACCGGCTAGGAACCGTTCCATTTCTTCAAATGATTCCTGACCGGTTTCTTTACTCGATTCTTCTATCAGATAAGGAGAAACCAGCCAAACTCCGATTATCGTAACAATCATTCCAAGCAAGAAAACTATAGCCTTGCGTTCTCCTTTAGAGAAATAGAAAAAATCTTTCCACATTATTGCACTAAATCAAGCCCAATTCATTGATGAAAATCAAGGCAATACCAATGGGTGCAATGAATCTCAGAATAAATATATAGACATTAAAGAAACCCGCTTTCAAAGTACCTTCATTGGTCAACTCAGCATAAGAGACCGAACGCTTCAAATACCAGCCGACAAATATACATACCAACATTCCACCCAACGGAAGCATAATTTTGGCAGTAACAAAATCCAGTAAATCAAAGAAACCTTTGTCAAACAGCGTATATTTCTGCATCACACCCAATGACAAGGATGAAAGTGCTCCAATCAATATACATCCGAAGGTTACCATCTTGGCCGCACGCCCACGAGTAAAAGCAAACTCCTCATGCAAAAAAGCTGTAACCACCTCATGCAAAGAGATAGTGGATGTCAGTGCTGCCAAAGCCAATAACACATAGAACAATACAGAAAAAACATACGCCAGGAAAGGTATCCCGCTAAATGCTTGCTGGAAGACATTAGGCAGAGTAATAAATATCAAAGAAGGACCGGCATCGGGCTGAATGCCAACCGAAAATGCCGCAGGGAAAATAATGACACCTGCCAATACTGCAACAAATGTGTCGATGACTCCTACACTCAACGCCGTATTCCCCAACTTTGTCTCTTTTCCAAAATAAGAGGCATAAGTGGAGAGACATCCCATCCCCAAGCTCAGGGAGAAAAAGGCTTGTCCCATGGCACCCAAAAATACATCACCAGTCACTTTACTAAAATCCGGCTTTAACAGGAACTCTAATCCCTTTTCCGCATTTGGCAAAGATAATGAACACACTGCAAGCAGGATAATAAGAATAAAAAGTACCGGCATCAAAATCTTAGAGGATTTCTCAATGCCATCTTTCACCCCTTTTACAATAACAAAATGGGTAAGCAATAGAAAGACCACCAACCAAATCAACGGACGAACCGGATCCTGAGAGAAAGCTTCAAAAGCCAGAATAAAATCATCCGGTCTTTTGTTCGCAAATTCATTCGCACCTGCTTCCAAAATATATTCCAGTGTCCATCCCGCCACAACAGAATAATATCCCAAAATTAGAAATCCCGCCAATACTCCTAAATAACCTAACCATTTCCAATGAGTACCCGGTGCTAAAACGGAATATGCTTTACCCGTACTCGCCTTTGAATGGCGTCCTACTGTAAACTCGGCCATCATAATCGGCATGCCTAATACAAGGACACACGCCAAATATATTAAAATGAACGCCGCGCCGCCATGATTTCCCGTTTCGTAAGGGAAACGCCATATATTACCCAGCCCTACTGCCGAACCGGCAGCCGCCAGTATCGCTCCTATCTTACTCCCGAAATTTACTCTTTCGCTTTTTTGCATAAAAAACCATCAATTTATTATAATTCGAAACCTATTGGGGTGCAAAAGTATAAAATTAATCGTACTTTTGCGATGAATAACTAAAATTTTAAAGTATGCTATATTATTTTAGAAGATATCCGCTATCCTTGGTAATTATGGCTGTTATCTTTTACTTATCTTTTTTCACTCCTCCGAAAAGTAATTTGGAAGAGATTCCCAACATAGACAAGTTAGTTCATGTCTGTATGTATGGAGGGCTTTGCAGCATTTTGTGGTTCGAATATTTAAGAACCCACAGAATGATAAACTGGAGCCATATTCTATGGGGAGGTATCCTTGCACCGATAGCCATGAGTGGATGCATAGAGCTGATGCAAACTTATCTCACGACCAATAGAAGCGGAGACTGGCTTGATTTTTTAGCTAATAGCACAGGAGTATTGTTAGCTGTTGTGTTTGGATATTATGTGATCCGCCCGTTTTTGTGGCGTAAGTTCTAAAAAGAAACGCCGGCGATTCTTCACGAACAGCCGACGTAATGATAAAAGTCAAAGTTATATAATAAAGATAGAGAGTCAACTTAACGAAAATCCTTCAATTCATTCTGTAATCTTTGACGTGTAAAGAAAATGCGGCTCTTTACGGTTCCTAATGGTAATCCCAGCTTCTCTGCAATTTCTCTATACTTGAAGCCTGATACATACATGGCAAAGGGGACGCGATAGTCTTTTGGCAAAGCATTGACTACACGGTGAATTTCTTTTAAATCATAAGCACCTTCGGTAGAATCAAATCCACTTTCTTGCGAAAAGTTCAAGTGAAACAGATTGTCTGTCTGGTCAACAAAAGTCTGATCACGTACGGTCTTACGGTAATTATTAATAAATATATTGCGCATGATGGTATACATCCATCCTTTAAAATTTGTATCGGGAGTAAATTTCTCCTCATTATCTAATGCTTTCAATGATGTTTCCTGCAACAGGTCATTTGCTTCTTCTCTATCAGCTGTCAGTTTAAATGCGAAACGGAATAATTCCGATTGAACATTCAGTAAATGCTGTGTAAAGTCGACTGTCTTCATACCATTTTATTTTTAAGTTGTTATTTTTTCTGTTTTTAATTTCTGTTGCAATATTAACGACTTCTTGTAAAAGAGATAACAGAAAAACTAACAACAAAAGGGGCAAAAACTGCCAAGTAACAGTTTTTACCCCCTAATATAACAGTTAACAGGTGGTTGAGAATTAACTTTTATGCACCTCCCTGACCGCCACCGGTACTACCGGAACCGCTTCCGCCACCTTTCAAATCATCATTATTGATACTACGAGCTGCTTTTTTCACCTGCGCTTTTAGCTCACCAAATCTCCAACTGATATTAATGCCATAATAGCGGTTGGGGGATTTACTCTTGCTCCACGAAATAAAAGTAGAAGTCGTAGTAGAATTATCATAAGTATTATATTTACTAAAGATATTAGACGCATTCATAGAGACCGTCAGGCGTTTCTCTTTCAAGAAAGAACGACTCAGGCTAAATCCATAGTAAGTATAAGATGAACCCTTTCCTTGTAATGAAATATAAGGAGTGCCTCCACCGCCATACACACTAAAACGAATATCCCACGGTAATGTCTGTTGTGCATTACCAAAGAAGTTACCTTGATAACCATGGTTACGAGCTGTGAACTCTTCATTATCACTCTTATAATCAGAGTAAGAGCCACTGGCATTGATAGAGATTCTTGTCTTAGAGCCCGGATTCCAGTTCATCCACAACGAAAGACGTGTGCGGTTTGTATGACCAATATTGCCATAGGTATTATTCTGTACACCGTTCTCCATAAATGAATAACGCTCAATACCATTATTTACAAACGAATAGTTCAAACTTAAGTTCATATTAAACTTTTGTGAGAAAGAACTGTAAGTCATTCCCACTGAATGAGACTTCTCACTATCCAAGTCAGGATTACCATAGCTGATGCTTGTCGGATTACTTGTATCTCTAAACGGATTCAAATACCAAATACTCGGACGACTGATTCGCATGTTATAATTTGCACGAATGGTTTTGGTAGGTGCAAGCTGATAAGTAAAGCTGGCCGAAGGAACTAAATCATCGAAGTTACTGTCGAAGTTTCTGTCAGGCATATACTTATATTCCACATCCATAATAGTATGTTCGAAACGTACACCCGCCTTACCGCCAAACTTACCCAATTTCAACTGATAATCGGCATAAGCAGCCAAGATATCTTGATCTTGATTAAATTTGCTGGTCAAATCATTATCCGGCTGATAGATATTATTGTCATCGGCTTTAAAATACTTACTGTCACTCTGATTTCTACGTAAAATGTACTTAACACCGGCATCTATCTGATGTTGCTTGGTGATTGGATTGGTATAGTCAAGCTGGAAAGTATGTTCATCAGTACGAGCATCATTGTCATAATGCTGATCCCTCAAATAATCCATGCTGTAAGGATAATCCTTCACTTCTTCATATTCTGTATAAGCCTCACTATTATCGGGAGAACCGTTATAACGATATGAGAAAGTCAGAAATTCGCCTTTTTTCTTAAAAGAACGCTGATAGTCGAAATTAAATCCCACACTGGCCCATTCCGATTCATTACGGCTCAACGTATTATAACTGTAAGCATGTTCTTTTTGGGCGTTCAGCATGTTCGTGCTTCCATAGCCATTGTTCTTAAACTTTCCTCCAAACATATTCATAGAAAAAGTAATAAGATTCAGAGTATCAATTTCATAACTACCCTCCATACTGCCATATTGGAAATTGCCTTTATGCTTGGAAGAGCTTTCCGAACTCAAATACTTATAATCATCCGAAGTGAAATCTTCGCGACCACTTGAACTATAAGAACGCGGACTGGTATTATGATTATAAGCATAATTTCCGGTAACAGTAAATTTACCGATCTGAACTGTTCCATATCCGCTGGCATTATAACCGCGATTGCTGACACCACCATTCAAAGTGACTGTATAACCTTCCATTCCGCCACCGGTAGTAATGATGTTCAAGATACCACCGACACCTTCCGCATCATATTTTGCACCCGGGTCAGTAATAACTTCAATAGACTTCACAGAGTTGGCCGGCAAGCTCTTCAACACTTCAGTGGGATTGTTACTCATCATATTATTCGGCTTCCCGTTTACATGCACTTTAAAGTTGCTGCTTCCGTTTACCTGAATTTTATCTTCCCCGTCTACGGTTACCAAAGGTACCTTACGGAGCATTTCGAGAGTAGAATTCGTTTTTGAATCCGGGTCATCTTCAATGCTGTAAGTAACCTTATCAATTTCTGCTTTCACAAGTGGCTTCTGAGCGACCACTTCCACTCCTTTCAGCATTTCGGTTGCTTCTGCCATTTGAATATGACCTAAGTCCGCTACCTTCTTTGTATCAGATACAGTGAATTCTTTCTGTACGGTCCGCTTGCCGACAGAAGAAAAACTAATCAGATAAGTGCCCGGAGAAACGAGACGTTCACTAAACTTTCCATTCGTGTCTGTCACAGCCAGTTTTACCGGTTTGGCCGGATTACTCTTCAACGAAATACGAATGGTTGAATAAGGTTCTCCTTCATTTGATAAAGAATCTACTAAAACTCCTTTTACTGAGAACTGCCCTTGAGGACTTTTTTGAGCGTTTGCATTAAATGTCACACTGACAAAGAGCATGATAAAGATGCATAGAATGTTGTCTTTCATATATTAAAAAAGTGTTTGTTTGGTGCAAATATAGGCAAACTATAATATGTAGTTACTTTTATTACGTTAAATAAACTATAATGTTTCCCATCTGCAAAATGGAGTTTTCATAAGGGATGAGTTATAATAACGAACATCTCCGGTTACCTCCTGTCCGATGAAATGGGGCTTTTCATATGATTCATCCTCATATTTCAATTCTACTTCCGCAACAACAAGGCCCTCATTATCACCATAAAATTCATCTATCTCAAATGTATGCTTTCCGCTTTTTACCAGATAACGAGTCTTGTCTATCACACCCGGTTCACACAATTTCATCAATTCTTCCGCTTCTTGCAGAGATATTTCTTTCTCCCATTCATAACGACTCATACCGGATGCATTAGAAGCCCCTTTTATAGTAAGATACCCCTTATCGCCCCGGATACGAACACGCACCGTACGTCCGCGGGCACTACAAATGTATCCTTGTACAATACGACTTTGCGAATATGCCTCCTGCTTATAACTATCATCGACAACCAAAAATTTTCGTTCTATTTCCTGTGCCATCTTATTTCCTTATTAATATAACAAAAAAGTCCCGCACGGATTTTCCGGCAGGACTTCAGTTATTTCTTGCGGTTTTATCCATAGACAGCATACCCTACCATAGTGATCAGAGCCAATACTATCAAAGCGATAAATATGCCTTTTACTATTTTGTTTGCTTTCTCCTCTTCGCGCTTGCTATGATTAGCTTTCTTATTCTTTCCCATAAATATTTTATTTTAAGATTAAACTTTCTCTTTTGTGACCTTCAAAAGTACAAAGTTTCCGGGAGAAAACAAATAAATTACTTACTTTTTACGCATTCTCCGAACCCGAGAATTCCATGAGATACGCTTTAATAAAGTCGTCAATCTTTCCATCCATCACGCCATTTACGTCTGATGTCTGGTAGTTCGTGCGATGATCTTTCACACGACGGTCGTCAAATACATAACTTCTGATTTGCGATCCCCATTCTATCTTCTTCTTTCCGGCTTCTACCTTGGCCTGTTCTTCCATGCGATGCTGCAGCTCCTTGTCATAAAGGATAGAGCGCAACTGGCGCATTGCATTTTCCTTATTCTTCGGCTGGTCACGAGTCTCGGTATTTTCAATCAAGATTTCTTCTTCTTCTCCTGTATAAGGATCTTTATACTGATAACGCAAACGTACACCGGATTCTACCTTATTTACGTTCTGTCCGCCGGCTCCACCGCTTCGGAATGTATCCCAACTCATACGTGCCGGTTCAATATTTACCTCAATACTGTCGTCAACCAACGGAGTTACGAATACAGAAGCAAAAGACGTCATACGTTTTCCCTGAGCATTATAAGGAGAAACACGTACCAAACGATGCACACCATTCTCACCCTTTAAATAACCATAAGCAAAACTGCCTTCAATGTTCATAGTCACAGCTTTGATACCGGCCTCGTCACCTTCCTGAAGATTGGCGATGCTCAGTTTATAACCGTTTGTTTCGGCCCAACGCATATACATACGCATCAACATGGATGCCCAGTCCTGACTTTCGGTACCTCCGGCTCCCGAATTGATTTTCAGCACACAATCCATTTGGTCGGCTTCCTGACGAAGCATATTTTTCAACTCCAAAGATTCTACAGCAGTGAGCGCTTTGGAATAAGCGACATCCACTTCTTCCTCGGTCACCAAGTCATCTTTAAAGAAATCAAAAGACAATTCCAATTCGTCTGACAAAGTCTTTACCTCACGATATCCGTCAATCCATTTCTGAATCTCTTTTACTTTCTTCATCTGTGCCTCAGCTTTCTTGGCATCATCCCAAAATCCGGGCGCTTGTGTACGAAGCTGTTCTTCTTCCACCTGAACAAGTTTATTCTCAATGTCCAAGTATCTTTCGAGGGCAGCGGTACGTTCTTTTACGTCTTTCAGTTGCTCTATTGTTATCATTTTGAGGAATTTTTCTTTTAAGTTGCAAAGATATAACAATTTAGGCACTGATTACATGGATTTCACTGTTTTTAATGAAAGAACAATGCATTCCGTACAATCCGTGCCTAAAATACAAATGAATCAAATTCTTTATTCTTCGTACATCTTTTCTATTTCGGCAGCATAATTCTTATTCAACACATTGCGCTTTATCTTCAACGTATTAGTCAGTTCACCGCGTTCCATACTGAAAGGATGGGGCAATAAGGTAAAACGTTTAATCTGCTCATAATGTGCGAATTGCTGTTGAAGCGTATCAATTCGTTCCTTAAATAAATCGATAATCTGTTGGTCCTGCAACAGCTCTTCCATAGAAGCATACTTGATGCCTTTCTTTTCGGCGTACTCTTTTACCAATTTATATTCCGGAATGATTAAAGCCGAAACAAACTTACGCTCATCCGCAATAATGGAAATCTGATCGATATATCGGTCCACCACCAACTTAGCTTCGATAGCTTGAGGAGCAATATATTTCCCATTTGAAGTTTTAAACAAATCCTTAATACGCTCAGTAAGGAATAAATGTCCGTCCTTGATATAACCGGCGTCACCCGTATGAAACCATCCGTCTTCAGTAAAGGCAGCCTTTGTTGCCGCTTCTTTCTTATAATACCCATGCGTAATGCCGACACCGCGAAGCAATATCTCATTGTTTTCGCCAATCTTCACTTCCACATGCGGCATAATACGCCCTACAGAGCCTACCACATGATCAAAGTCATTTTCGCAAGACACGGTTGCAGTTGACTCTGTCAATCCATATCCCGCCACCATATTAATACCTACCGACAATATAAATTCCTGAACAGCAGGTGGAATGGCAGCTCCGGCAGTCGGAAAGAAGCGACCATTCTCAATACCGATGGTCTTCTTCAGCAAGCTATAAATAGTCTTCTCATAAAATTTATATTTCATGTGAAGCAAGGCCGGAGGCGTAAGTCCCTTGCATACATATTCTATATTATGCTCACGACCTACTTTCAATGCATCCAGCATCAGTTTTTTCTTCAGTCCGGTCGTTTCATTGATTTTCTCCTGAACTCCGGAATACACTTTCTCCCAAAAACGAGGAACACTGCACATGGCTGTCGGACGAATCTCCTTGATGGTCTTCTGAATATCCACCGGACGCAAATTGATAGCCAACTGGCAACCCATAGAAATACACCAATAACTCCAGGCACGCTCAAACACATGGGTAAAAGGCAGGAAATTCATCACTACTTCTTGGTCACCCAATTGCGGGAAACGCTCATTGTGTGCCTTGATAGCTCCTTCATAACAAGAATGATGTAACATTACCCCCTTGCTGTCGCCCGTCGTTCCACTGGTATAAAGGATATTGGCAATATCCCCATTACCCGATTCGGCAATGCGCTTGTCCACTTCCGCCTGATGTTGACGAGCTTTGCCCAACTTCAGGAATTCGTCAAAGTAAATCGAAGAGGTATCACGCTTATCGCGCTTTACATCCTTATCAAAAATAATAATCTGCTTCAATTGTGTGCCAAGCGACATCACCCGGAAGGCAACATCATACTGTAACTGTTCACCCACAAAAAGGTAATGGATATCCGCATCCCCCAGCATATAAAGCACTTGGGCCTCCGAGCTTGTGGCATAAAAAGGAATAGTCACTGCACGAATACCAAAAGCGCCAAAATCCACATAAAGGCATTCGGGCTTATTTTGAGAAAAGACACCAATATTTTCTTGTACACCTACACCTAACTCAAGAAGTGCATTGGAAGTCGTTGTTACCGTTTCGGCAAATTGTTTCCATGAGACCGGAACCCAAGTTTCAGTATCATAATCACGATATTTCAGGGCTACACGGTCGCCATATTTCTCAGCCTGACGCTGAATCAGGACAGATAATTGGGAATTGCTCATTATAAATTATTTTAAATACGTGGCAAAGTTATCGTTTAATTTGGAATTATCCATCATAAACAGGCATTAATTTTCCCGACCAATCAAAGAGTTACAAGAATCCCAACTTTAAAATTAGTTGCATACATAACTTAATTATCACTACTTCTAAGCATACTTTACCGGGCAAAAATCGTATCTTTGCCGCACAATAATTATAAAATCGATATGATTGACTTAGCATATTACACTTCAGAAGCAACCACGTTGCTGAATTCGCTAATAGGCATCCCTTCGCTGAGCAGAGAAGAGGAAGCTGCTGCCGATTTTCTTCAAAACTATATTGAAGAGACCGGTATTATGACAGGTCGTTCGGGAAACAACATTTGGTGCATCAGCCCTATGTTTGACTTGAACAAACCTACTATCTTGCTCAATTCGCACATCGATACTGTAAAGCCTGTGAACGGCTGGCGTAAACATCCCTTCACTCCGAAGGCTGAGAACGGAAAAATTTACGGACTGGGCAGTAATGATGCGTGTGCCAGTGTAGTATCTTTATTTCAAGTTTACCGCCATTTATCTACCACCGAACAGGCTTATAACCTTATCTTTTTGGCTTCATGCGAAGAAGAAGTGTCAGGCAAGAACGGTATTGAAAGTGTTTTGCCCCAGCTTCCACCCATTGCATTGGGTATTGTAGGAGAACCAACAGAGATGCAACCTGCCATAGCAGAGAAAGGTTTGATGGTGGTCGATGTGACAGCTCACGGAAAAGCGGGGCATGCAGCACGCAATGAAGGTGACAACGCTATATATAAAGTATTGGAGGATATCCGGTGGTTTCGTGACTATCGTTTTCCAAAGGAGTCTCCTTTATTGGGACCGGTCAAAATGAGTGTTACCCAAATCAATGCCGGAACCCAACACAATGTCATTCCCGATATCTGCACGTTTGTTGTAGACATCCGCAGTAATGAATGTTATTCCAACGAAGAATTATTTAATGAAATCAGCACTCACATCAAGAGTGAAGCCAAAGCGCGTTCGTTCCGTCTGAATTCATCCCACATTGATGCCGGACATCCGTTTGTCAGACGTGCTATTCAGTTGGGCCGTGTTCCATTTGGCTCGCCTACCTTGTCCGATCAGGCTTTAATGAAATTCCCATCGGTAAAAATGGGACCGGGCAAATCCTCACGTTCTCACACGGCCGATGAATATATTATGGTATCGGAAATAGAAGAAGCCATCGGGCTGTATATAGAATTGTTGGACGGGCTGGTGATATAATTAATATGATAGGAAAGGCGTGCCAAAGTAACAACACGATAACAAAATCGGCTTTGACACGCTATACCATCAGAACATATCATTTCATTTTCAGAAAAGCAAAAAAAACAGTTGATACAGTAAGTAAATAACCCAAACAGCTAAAGCCACAAGCAGCAACAATAAATAATTATTCTTTATCCATTTCTTCAAATTAATCATCAAGTATTTAAAACCATTGGCTTCCACTTTAGCAACGTATGCCCGATACTCGCGCTGTATTTCGCTATATTTTTGCTTCCAATCAGATAAGGCACTTTCCACTTCTGTCAACTTCATTTGCATATTCTTTACCCGTACTTTCTCGTCACTCAACTGTTCCTGCAACAAAAACTTTTCTTTCATCAGCTCTTCCATCCACAGTTGTTCTGCCTTCAATCGTTTTTCTTGCAACCATAGTTCTACTTCCCGTTGTTTTTTTTGCTCCAGCTCCTCTTGCTGCCTAACTTTCTTTATTTGTTCTATCTTTTGCAGTTGCTCATTTTCAAAGTCATGCAATCTGATTTGCAAAATTTTAACCGTATCCCTCTCCTTTGACAATTCATACCGAAGCTTTGTACTTAACTTTGTCAACCTCATTACTTCAGCACTTTCACATTCCTTGTGCCTCAACTTGGGATCACATTTCGCCCGTTGCCTCACCTCCCCATTTCTCAACCTGGCACACACTTCCCTCATATTCCGATTCAGTTTCTCCAGCTTTGTCACATTATCCCGCTGTTCTTCTATAAAATTAAAGCTCTTTTTGCAAACACGGTCAACAGTATTCTTGTATATCTTCAATGTAGTCTGAAGTGTATGAGAATATTTTGAAGCAATCAAATCCAGCCGTTCTCCCATACTGAGCGACAAAAAGATACCGCGTTCTTCCTCATTTCTGATAAACAGGGAAAAAGCCTGCACAAATGCCCGATAGACACGGAATAAAATCCTTTGTTGCACTTCAAAAGCAACGTGGGTTTCATTGCAAGCCCTCAATTCTACCTCCAGCATTCTGTCAGTATCACGCAGCTGAGCAATGATTTCCTTTTTATCTTCTATCTCTTTATGCAAATCCAGATAGGAAATAAACGAATCCTCGTCTATCAGTTTTACCTTTCTCCCAATTTGGGACGAAGTAACAACTTTCCGTACAATCAAATTACAAATATAATTTTCATCTATTTGATATTTCTCGGATATATGCTTTATAGGTACCCAGTGACTCATAGTATTACATATCATTTTTATAAATCCCATATCAATTCTTCTTAAGAGACAGAAGCTGATGAACAAAGCTATGCATTTTTTAATGCAAAAACAATCTTTTATCAAGAAAATTGTTTAACATTTTAATAATCGGGGTATCCGATAGAAATATGAATTATTTATCAAGAGAGAAAAGTAAATGTTTTCAAAAGACCAAAGAGTTTTAAAAAAAGACTTTGAGATTTTAAAAGAAGACCTTGAAGTTTTAAAAGAAGACCTTGAAGTTTTCAGAAAAGACCAAGGTCTTTCGAGACGAGAATGGAAACAACATTCTCCTCCGTCAGAAAAGTTGATGCGATGTGCTTTCACACATAACAGATACTTAAATCTCCTATTCATGGGATTTTTGTGTGAAAGCAATTCCTGCTTGCCACAAGCCGGGGAACTTATCTTCCCAACCAAAGCTCGGGGTTCAGCTTCGCTGTCTCTTTACGCAGTTGGAAATGAAGAACCGAATTACCTGAACTATCAGTATGAATAGTACCAAGTATAGTTTTCGTACTTACTTTACTTCCTTTGGACACAGCTACAGAAGAGAGATTGCAATAAACCGATATATAGTTACCATGGCGCACCAAAATATTATTCAAGCCATTGTATTGGAATATAGCCGAAACTTCTCCATCAAAAATTGCACGTGCCTTTGCACCCGGTTTGCCTTTGATATCAATACCCTTATTATCCAACTTCACATTACGCAGTCCGTCCACAGCATACTGTCCGTAATGACTCACAATGACATACGGTCCCGTGACAGGTATCGGCAATATTCCGCGGTTACGCTCAAAATTGCCTGACAACCGGTGATCTTCATTATTCAAATTGAATTTTTCCACCGGTGCCACCTTCTTTCCCGAAGTTTTAACACCCGATTTTGAAGTAGAGGCAGTTTCCCCACTGCTCTTTTTATTCGCTTCGGCTGCTTTTGCCGCAGCAGCCTTGCGTGCAGCAGCTTCGGCAGCGGCCTTACGGCGCGCTTCCTCTTCAGCACGCTTACGGGCTTTTTCTATTTCAATCTCTATCAACCGATCTATCTGTGCATTCAGTTGTTGTGCAGAACGTTTTTTCTTGGAAATTTCATTCTGTATTCCTTTCTGCTTCTTCTTAAGATTAGCCAAAAGTGTCTGACGGTCTTTTTCCTGAATTTCAAGCTTGGCTTTTTCTGTTTCTCCTTGCTTTAAAAGATTCTCTTTTGCTTTGCGGGTTTGTTCCAGTTCTTTCTTCTTCGACACTACCTGACGTTGCTTACGCTCTATCTCAAGTCCCTGAAGACGCTGATAGTTGGCATACTCCTGCACATAACGCATACGACGATACGTTTGGCTCAGGTTTTCAGCAGAAAAAATAAACATCAGTTTCTCCTGCACAGACTTATTACGGTACATATACTGCACAGATGCCTCGTATTTCTTCTTTTTCTCCTTCAGGTCCCGCTGCAAGGCGGTCAACTGGCGTTGCAAAGTTGTTATTTCCTTTGCCAGTATATTCACATCCGTTTCGATGGTATGGATATATCTTCTACGCTCTTCTATCTGCCCGGTGAGCAGAGCCAGATTTTCCAATTGGCTTTTCACATCCTTTTTGGTAGATTGCAACAGAGTCTCCGACTCAGCAATCTGCTGATGCAATTCTTTCCGTTTGTTTTCCAGCTCCCTAATCTTCCGGGTGCTCTGTGCCGACAGTGCACTCAGAAAACAACAGGCGATACACAGTAGGAAGATACGTTTCATTTCTTAATGAGCTGTTTGAGCAAATCTTGCAATTCAACTTTATCATATTTCTTGGGCACATCGGTATGGGTTTCCCAATCACTGCCGGTAGACAGACGGGAAAAGTCAAAAGTGGCCGTGACGGGCTTCTTGCCTCCTTCAAAGGAAACAAACATGTGACTCGGGAACTGTTTTTTCTCCAACGGACGGAACTTATCATACTTCCAACGCAATCCGTAAGAAGTGCCTGCCAGTCCGATATGGCTTTCTTTCAGCAACCCTTCATCGGCTGTGGTGCGGAAGCGATAAGCAAACTTCTTTCCGTTCTTCACCTCAAGCACGGCATGCTCGTTTTCGGGATGAACGGTGAATGCCGAAATATCGCGAGCAGATAATGTTGTCTTACCGGGAAGGAAGATTTCGTTCAGAAACAATGCCTGCAGGGAGTGAAAGTCCAAATCTGCCTTTGCCAACCCCTTAAGCTCTGCAAACGATACCTGCACGTAACGCTTGTTCAGGCGGTCCATCACCAATATCCCATCGGGAGAGATTTCGGCGCGCGCCACTTCGATGCCGATAAACGGAGCTGTAAGAGACAATTGTATCACTTCATCACGCTTCATGCGGATAGTGCCGCTTATTTTGGTAGCTCCCTTTCCGTTCAGGTCGACAGCCATTGACATCTTTGCCGTCAAAGCATCCCATGCCGGCGCACGGTTGAGAACCTCAGTCATATACTCCGTTTCCGACAAATTACCGATAGACACGCTCTTTTTCATATTCTTGGTAGAAGAACAGGAAGAAACGAATGCCAGCAATACGGCTCCGAACAAATAAATATAGATACGCTTCATCATTCTGCAAAGTATTTCTTTTGTGCAATCTTCTTCTTTAATAATTTCAATTCCTTCTCGTCACGCGGTTCACTGCCTTCTTGGGGCGGTTCATTGGCAAGCTTCTCGGCTTGTCGCCAATACTCCAATGCCTTTTCCTTTTCGCCGCTCATATAATAAATATCTCCGCAATGTTCCACCACCACCGAACTCTTGTCACCCTCGTTCTGCATGGCCTGATCAATATAAATACGGGCTTCAGCATACTTTCCTTTTTCAAAAAGTATCCACGCATATGTGTCGAGATAAGTTCCGTTTGTCGGCTCAGCCTTGACAGTGCGATAACTCATTTCCTCCGCTTTATCCAAGTGCTCGCGTTCTACCGACAGATAATAAGCATAATTATTGAGAGCACCGATATTATCCTCTTTATAAACCAAAGCCGAATCATAAGCAGCGTATGCCTCGACATTCATTTTCTTGATATGATACAAATCTCCCATAATGGCATAGAAATCTGATACGATATTCTTATCGCTTTTCTCATTTACCTGGTTCACCCCTTTCTTAAAAACTTCGAGTGCCTCGTCAGGCTGATCTTTCTGATGGTAAGCAAGTCCCAGATAATAATAGAATTCCAATGTTTCGGGAGTATACTCCAATGCCGGAGTACAAAGTGCTATCACCTCATCCATATCTTGCTTGCGAATGGCGAAACTCAGAAGTTGCAGGCGGGCAGGAATGTTTTCGGGATCAATCTCAAGCACCTTATGAAGCACAGGAACGGATTCCTTGTCCATCTTCTTGGTCAGCAGATATTGAGCTGCCAACATAGCGATGTCCGCATTTTCCTGTTTTCTTTCGAGCATGGAATTAAACAAACCGGCTATCTTGATACTATCCTTGTCGGTTTGTTCCGAACGAAGGATGAGCTGACGCATGATGTTCATCTTAGTATTGCTCTCCACCCTGTCGTTCAACAGTATAGAGTCCAACTGAGCCTGATACAGACTGTCTTCTCCCTTCTTCTCGTAATAAGTAGCCATAGACAGCATGGCAGGAGCATATCCCGGTTCTTCTTTCAACACCTTCTGGAAGATGGAATACGCCTCTTCTTCCTTTCCGTTGTTCATATAAACATCTCCCAAGATAGTGAGATAGCGCATATCGTATGGATATTCTTTCGCAAGATTCTCGATTTCAGTAAACGCTTGTTCGTCGTTGTCCATCGCCAAATACATGCGGAACTTCTCCATACTGATAGCCTCGGACTTTCCATCACGTTCCTCCAGGCGGTTCAGTGTATTGATTACCTGCTGATAGTCTTTGGTACGGTTATAAAGGTCCACCAACGACATCAATGGTTCCAATCGCTTTGGGAAATGACTTACCATGTCTTCATAAACATAGATTGCTTTTGCCGCCTCCCCTTTATTCTGATAATAAGCAGCAAGTGTCTGATTATACCAATAATTATTCGGGTCGGCCGCCACTGCCTCCTTCAAAGCCCTTTCTCCCTTGTCAGGCTGATTGAGAAACATATAAAATTTAGCTATCTCATATAAAGTCGCCGCCCCCTGCGGATAAATGTCCAAGCAATGGCTATACATTTCAAAAGCGGCGTCAAGGTCACCTTTTTCCTTCATGCGGAGTGCTTCCAGGAAAAAATAATCGTATTTACGTCGCTGTTCGGGTGTCAGCGGGTCTTTCTGCTCTTCTGCCGGCGTTTTTTGGGAAGAAGACGCCTTCCGCATGGTTCCGCACGACATGAGCAGAGCCACAAGGCAAAGCCACAATAGCGGCAAATATCTTTTAGTTGTTTGTCTGTTATTCATTATTCTATTCTAGTTTTTACCGGTATGTCCAAAGCCCCCGGCACCACGTTCAGTTTCATCCAAGACTTCCACTTCCTGCCATTCGGCCTGTTCATGACGGGCAATGACCATCTGTGCAATTCGCTCTCCGTCTTCTATCGTAAATTCCTCCGCCGAAAAGTTAATCAGGATAATACAAATCTCTCCCCGATAATCGGCATCGATAGTACCGGGAGAATTTAATACACCAATACCTTTCTTGAGAGCCAAGCCGCTGCGTGGGCGGATTTGTGCCTCAAACCCCTTGGGAAGGGCAATATACAATCCTGTCGGAACAAGACAGCGCTGCAAAGGTTTTAATACAATCGGTTCGTCCAAATTAGCGCGGATATCCATTCCCGCCGATTGCCCGGTAGCATATTGGGGAAGCTGATGCTTTGATTTATTGATTACCTGTACTTTCATTTTCAAAATTAACTTATCTAATAAGATGCAAATCTACACAATTCAATGGATTTATCTAAGCGTTTACAGTTTTTTTAACGGAGATTTTATACTTTTGCAAACATATAAACCCCGAATTATGAACTGGAAACAATTAATATCAAATAAACGCTTCGGACTGGAAGAGCTGCACGAAGCACGGAAAGACGACCGCTCCGAGTTTCAACGCGACTATGACCGGCTGATTTTCTCTGCCCCTTTCCGTCGTTTGCAAAACAAAACGCAGGTATTTCCATTGCCGGGAAGCATATTCGTGCACAACCGCCTGACGCACAGTCTGGAAGTGTCGTGTGTAGGGCGCTCTTTGGGAAATGATGTGGCCAGCCGGCTATTGCAGAAACATCCTGAACTGGCAGACTCTCATATATCAGAAATAGGCTCTATCGTATCGGCAGCTTGTCTGGCACATGATTTAGGGAACCCTCCTTTCGGACATTCCGGAGAGAAAGCCATCTCAACTTACTTCTCGGAAGGAAAAGGAATAGGCTTGAAAGAAGAGCTTTCATCGATAGAATGGGATGATTTGATACACTTTGAAGGAAACGCCAATGCTTTCCGGCTCTTGACGCATCAGTTTGAAGGAAGACGTAAAGGTGGATTCGTGATGACTTATTCCACCCTGGCCTCTATTGTAAAGTATCCTTTTTCTTCACGTCTGGCAGGAAAAAAATCAAAGTTCGGCTTCTTTCTGAGCGAAGAAGCAGATTTCCAAAAAATAGCTACCGAGTTGGGAATCACCCGGCTGAGCCAAGAAGGAGAACCATTGAGATACGCCCGTCATCCGCTGGTTTATCTGGTAGAAGCAGCAGACGATATCTGTTATCAAATGATGGATATAGAAGACGCTCACAAGCTGAAGTTACTGACCCATTCCGAGACAAAAGAGTTATATAGTTTATTCTTCGATGACAAAAGAAAGCAGCGAATAGAAGAGATTTGCCGGATTGTAACGGATGTTAATGAACAGATTGCCTATCTTCGTTCTTCAGTCATCGGAGCATTGATAAAAGAATGCACCCGGGTATTCGTAGAGCATGAAGAAGAAATCCTTTCAGGAGAGTTTGAAGGGTCACTCATCAAACATATCGGTTCTCCTTTAAAAGAGGCATACCAGCATTGTTCGGAGATTGCTTTTCATAAGATTTACCGTTCGAGTGATGTGCTGGATATAGAACTTGCCGGCTTCCGGGTAATCAGCACGCTGATCGACTTGATGATCAATGCAGTGCGTACGCCAGAAAAAGCTTATTCACAGCTACTTATCAATCGTATGTCAAGCCAATATAATGTGAATGCACCTACCTTGTATGAAAAAATACAGGCTGTACTCGATTATATATCCGGAATGACCGACGTGTACGCGCTCGACCTTTACCGCAAAATAAAAGGCAACAGTCTTCCGGCTGTATAGAAGCCTATTGCAATTGCTTAGCCACGGCCGTGGTTAAGCCTGCTCACCCGGGTGGTTAAAGTTAGTCACGGCCGTGGTTAAACTTAACCACAGCCGTGACTAACGAATATCTTACTTTCATCGACAAAAGAAACAAAAAACAAGAGCATGAAGGCATAAGTATGTGCAACTTATTATATCATCAACTGTTTCTGAGTGGTTTTAATGTATCGGAGAAAAACAACACAGGCTATCCCTAAAAGACATTCGGGCAAGTTTACACCTGCCCGAATACTTCAACTGCCTTCCGGCAATTACCTGTCCGGCCTCACGGCCTCTCTATGTATATACAATTACTTATTTCGTTAAAACAGGATGCGCCCCCGAAGTTATCTTCAATGATTCCGGATGCTGTTTCACAAAAGATTCAATATGACGCACACGCTTCTCTTCCAATATTTCATTGACAGCAATCAAAATACCAGTTTCTTCAACATCACCAAATCCATAATTAATAGCAGTACCAAACATGCGCATCGTCGGAGATAAACTCATATATGCATTTACCAATGGGGGGATATTATAGCCCAACTTACGCACCTCAGTATTAAGCACCTTATAATCCTCCTTGAAAGATTCATAACAAAACAAGTTCTTCAATAGTTCCGGGTCCGTTTCAATTTCCAACGATTTCATCGGAGTAATCAGTTTATCCTTATCGCCAAAATGCTTATTGAGGAAGTAAAGAATCATATCACGTCCCTGACGGTGATAACTGGGATACATTGTCATCTTGCCAAAGAAATACTTCACATTCGGTTTGATAACCGTCAAGGCTCCCAAGCCATCCCATAAATTATCAAGAGCAAACAAACCTTTTGAACCTGCACGTGTCGACTGATACTCCAGCGTCACAAACGAACGTCCGAGTTCGACGGTATAAGGCAGGTATTCTTTCAAGAATGTTTCGGAGAAATTAAACATATGGGCTGTTGCCAAAAGTGGTTTTCCATGTTCATCAAATTGAGCCTCATCGCCTAACAGATAACGATAGCCACCCAATATTTCTTCAGCTTCCGGATTCCATACCACCAACTGCTTATAGGGATTCTCCATAATGTCATACTCATCAATATCCATTGATTTTCCTGTACCTCCTCCCGCAGCACGGAAAGCAATCTCACGCAGACGACCGATTTCCTTCATTACATTGGGGGAATCCTGATAGGTTATGACATAAATCTCATTATGACTTTTATTAGTAAATCTAAGGCGCTTATCCTCTGTTAATTCCGCCTTTAGGATTTCTTTGTTAATTGGTGCAATAATCTCTTCCATATATATTTCTCTCTCCTTTGTCTGTTATAGTTTATAGACAACGTCCTTTACAAACTGCGCCCATTGCGCAGGAGTTTTAGACTTATCAAAAGTTTGCCAGGGAATAGGTTTACCAATGGTCAAGGTAAAAGTTTTATGTCGATTTTTCAACATTTCATCAGCCAAATAAAGCATAGCAATATTAAACTTAATACCTACAAATTTACATAAGTTGGCCAAATTATAGAAAAAATCCGAGTTCCGTCCTTCAAAATGCAGAGGTACTACATCGCGTTGCGTCTCCACGCTCTTGGTTACGAAAGTCTTTTTCCATTCCAAATCTCTTATCACACCATTCTGACGACGCGAACAGAGTCCGGCGGGAAACATAATGATATGATTATCAGAAGAAAAACCCGCTTCTACCATTTTAGGAAAATCTCTGGACTGAGAACCGGTTTTATTGATTGGAATACACAACGGCGCCAAGCCGTGCAGGTTCATCAACAAATCATTAACCAAGTAACGGACATTACCGCCATAGTGCTTCCCAAGAATATATCCTAAAGCAACACCATCTTGTCCTCCCAGCGGATGATTACTCACAAAAGTGCACTTACCCTCTTTAGGCAAGTTTTCCAGACCTTTAATTTCCACTTTAGCATCCAGAAACTCCATACAAGCTTCCAAAAATTCAACTCCGACTTTATCTTTGGAGTCATGCAGAAAGACGTTCAACTCATCCTGATGCACAATACGCTTCAAGTATGAAGTAACAAAGCGGGGAATGTATTTGGATTTCTTCCCTGCTTTCGTCTTTAAAATCTTATCTATGTCAATTAAAAATATAGAGTCGTCAGCCATTTTATAAATGTCTTTTCATTGCAAAAGTAACTTATCTTTTTTTATATTGGCAATTTATGACAGAAAAATGAACCCTTCTCTAAAAAAATTAAGAGTTTTTGTGTCTGAGGCAATACAAAGCGCACTATTTTTGCGCAGTTTAAAAACGAATGTGCAATTATTCAACCTCCTTTTTTCATTTCTCACACAAACCGGATTTCACTCCTTTTTATAAGAAAATTATTAAAATTAAACTTCCTGTTTACCAAGTGTATAGCTACTTTAACAACCTGTTGAAAACTTCTCGAAATATTTTCTTGGTTTTATTGTGGGGAATTGTGGGGAATTGTGTAATTTTACAACCTGAATAATATAATAAGGTATAAACATGAGATTTCTCGGCAATTCGGAAGCAAAAACAGATGCAAAAGGAAGAGTCTTTTTCCCGGCTGTATTCAGGAAGCAGTTACAAACGGCAGCCGAAGAATGCCTGATTTTACGTAAAGACACCTATCAGGATTGCCTGGTTTTATACCCGGAAAGTGTATGGAATGAGCAGATGAACGAACTGCGCAGCAAGCTCAATCGTTGGAACTCCAAACATCAGATGATTTTTCGCCAATTTGTATCAGACGTAGAAATCATCACACTGGACGGTAACGGACGTTTTCTCATTCCCAAAAGATACTTAAAGCTGGCAGACATCCGGCAAGAGGTCAGATTCATCGGAATGGATGATACTATCGAAATATGGGCAAAGGAAATTGCAGACAAGCCGTTCATTGCGCCTGAAGATTTCGGCAAGGAGCTAGAAGAAATAATGGGAAACAACAATAATGAAGGATTAGAATGAGCGAAACAGAACAGATATATCACATACCGGTACTACTGGACGAGAGTGTAAGCGGAATGAACATCCAACCCGGAGGCATCTATGTAGATGTAACATTCGGGGGTGGCGGTCATTCCAAAGAAATACTGAATCGCCTGGATCATACGGGACGCTTGCTCAGTTTTGATCAGGACGAAGACGCCGAAAAGAACATTGTAAACGACCGGCGTTTTACTTTTGTGCGCAGCAACTTCCGCTATTTACATAATTTTCTTCGTTATCATAACATAGAAGGTGTAGATGCCATTTTAGCGGACTTGGGTGTTTCTTCTCATCATTTTGATGATTCGGAACGCGGTTTCTCATTTCGTTTTGAAGGAAAGTTGGATATGCGCATGAACAAACGTGCCGGCATGACAGCAGCCGATGTGGTAAACACTTACGATGAGGAACGACTTGCCGACATTTTCTATCTCTATGGAGAATTGAAGAACAGCCGCAAGCTGGCATCCGTCCTCATAAAAGCACGTGCAGACAAACCAATTGTTACGATTGGTGATTTCTTGGAAATCATTAAACCCTTATTTGGCCGTGAACGCGAAAAGAAAGAACTAGCAAAAGTATTTCAGGCTTTACGCATTGAAGTCAACCAAGAGATGGAAGCATTAAAGGAAATGCTTTATGCAGCTACAGAAGCTCTGAAACCGGGCGGACGTTTAGTGGTTATTACCTATCATTCTCTGGAAGACCGAATGGTGAAAAATATCATGAAGACCGGCAATGTGGAAGGAAAAATGGAACAAGATTTTTTCGGAAATGTACAAACGCCATTCAAGCTGATAAATAACAAAGTAATCGTTGCCGGTAACGAAGAGGTGAAACAAAACCCCCGTTCACGTAGTGCTAAATTGAGAATTGCAGAAAAAAAATAAACGAGATGGAAGAAGAACAAAAGCAAAATACGCAACAGGCCAAGGAAGAGCACACCGCTACTTCTCCTAAACACATGTCTATCCGCAGCATATTAGGAGGAGATATTTTAGCAAACGACTTCTTTAAAAGACAAACTCGTTTACTTATCCTTATTATGATATTAACGGTGTGCTACATTAACAACCGTTATAAAAGCCAACAGGAATTGATTGAAATAGACAAGCTAAAGAAAGATTTAGTAGATATTAAATATGATGCTCTTACCCGTTCATCCGAATTAATGGAGAAGAGCCGTCAGTCACGTATCGAAGAATATATATCGACGGAAGAGAGTCATTTACAAACAGCGACCAACCGTCCTTATCTGATAAAAAAAGACTAAAATTATGATGCCGAACCAAAAGAACATAATGACCCGTTATTCCTTCATCATATTGATGATGGTATTGATAGGTATTGCAATAATTTGCAAAGCCGGCGTCATCATGTTTGCCGAACGGCAATATTGGAAAGATGTAGCCGACCGTTTTGTGAAAGAAAACGTAACCGTTCGCCCAACCCGCGGAAACATTATCTCTTCTGATGGGCAATTAATGGCAAGCAGTCTTCCGGAATACAAAATTTATATGGACTTCAAAGCCGGCGGCCATCTGAAAGACTCATTACTGATGCTCTATATGGACTCCATCTGTGATGGTCTGCACCAGATTTTCCCGGATAAGAGCAAAGCAGAATTCAAATCCCATATATTAAAAGGTAGAAAAAAGGGAAGCCGCAACTACCTGCTTTATCCCAAACGAATATCCTATATACAATATAAAGAGGCTAAACGTCTGCCCGTCTTCAACTTAAACAAATACAAGGGTGGATTTCACGAACAGGCATTCAACCAGCGCAAAAAGCCATTCGGTTCATTAGCCATGCGTACATTAGGCGATATGTATCCCGACATTGAGCAAGGCGCCAAGAATGGTTTGGAACTTTCTTACGATTCTATACTAAAGGGACGTGAAGGTATTACTCACCGCCAAAAAGTGATGAACAAATACTTGAACATAGTAGATATACCGCCTGTTGACGGATGTGATATCATTACGACAATCGATGTCGGTATGCAAGATATCGCAGAAAAAGCATTGGTCGATAAATTGAAAGAAATTAATGCAACCGTAGGAGTTGCTATTTTAATGGAAGTTCAAACCGGAGAAATCAAAGCTATTGTCAATATGACCAAATGTGCTGATGGAGTATACAGAGAGATTCGCAATAATGCGGTCTCCGATATGATGGAACCCGGGTCTACTTTTAAGACAGCCTCTATCATGGTAGCTCTTGAAGACGGAAAAATAACACCCGACCAAACAATTGATACCGGAAACGGTGTTTATAATATGCATGGCGCCCGTATGAAAGACCATAACTGGCATCGTGGAGGATATGGCGTAATCACTACTACGCAAACATTAATGTATTCTTCCAATATTGGTGTGTCACGGTTAATAGACCAAAACTATCACGACCATCCTGAGAAGTATGTGCAAGGCTTATATAAATTAGGTATAGCGTCCCCACTTCATTTGGATATCCCGGGAGCAGGTGATCCATTTATCCGTATGCCCAACAAAAACAATTGGTCAAAAACAGCATTGGCATGGATGTCTATCGGATATGAGACACAGATTCCTCCTATCAGTACGGTAACTTTCTATAACGCTATAGCAAACAATGGTGTGATGGTTAAACCTAAATTTGTCAAGGCGATTATGAAAGACGGACAAGTTGTGAAAGAAATTCCGACCGAGGTTCTTAATCCGGCAATAGCTTCTCCCAAAACAATTCAAGAGATACAAGTTATTCTTGAAAAGGTGGTTAGCGAGGGATTAGGACGACAAGCAGGTTCCAAACAGTTTCATGTATCAGGAAAAACAGGTACAGCTCAAGTATCTCAGGGAAGATCGGGATACACCAATGGTATGCGCCAATATTTGGTTAGCTTCTGCGGCTATTTCCCCTCCGAATCTCCCCGATACAGTTGTATCGTAGCCATTCAGAAGAATGGCTATCCGGCATCGGGAGGCGGTATGGCCGGCCCTGTATTCCGCAATATTGCCGAGCGTGTGTTTGCAAAACATCTTGCTCAGGACTTACAAGGTGCGAAAGATTCAACTTCTATCTTAGTTCCTGACGTGAAACATGGGGATATAGGAGCTGCAAACTATATACTGAATCAGATTGATATAAGAACCACCGGTCTGTCAAACAGCTATTCAATTGACAAACCGGTTTGGGGGAACGTTACGACAAATCCCGACAATGTAATGTTCAGCAAAAAAGAAATAAATAATAAACTGGTACCAAGCGTAATCGGCATGGGCGCCAAAGATGCTGTTTACCTATTGGAGAGTATCGGTTTGAAAACCCGTCTAAGCGGAATGGGTAAAGTCAAGTCGCAGAGTATTCCTGCCGGCAATACCATACGCAAGGGACAAACCATACAATTACGATTAAATTAATATAGAAGAAAGATATGAAACTGGAAGAGATTATCAAAGGTATAACCGTAAGCGAGATCATTGGCAATACCACCAAAGAGATTTCAGGAATCAATATAGACTCACGCCTTATTGAACCGGAACATGTGTTTGTAGCTGTAAAAGGTACGCAGACAGACGGACATGCTTATATCACAAAAGCAATAGAAAAAGGTGCCGTTGCAGTGGTGTGCGAGACTCTTCCCGAAACATTGAATGAAAATATTACTTATATCAAAGTAGGCGATACAGAAGATATTGTCGGGAAACTGGCTACTGCCTTTTATGGTGACCCAACATCAAAACTGGAGTTGGTAGGCGTTACCGGGACAAACGGTAAAACCACCATTGCCACCTTATTATATAATATGTTCCGCAAATTCGGTTATAAGGTCGGCTTAATATCCACAGTCTGTAATTATATTGACGATGAAGCAGTTCCCACAGACCATACTACTCCTGATCCCATTACATTAAATCAATTATTAGGCCGTATGGCAGACGAAGGTTGCAAGTATGTCTTTATGGAAGTCAGTTCACATTCTGTTGCCCAAAAGCGTATCGGAGGTTTAAAGTTTGCCGGAGGTATTTTCACCAATTTAACGCGCGACCATCTGGATTATCACAAAACGGTTGAGAATTACCTGAAAGCCAAGAAAGCATTCTTTGATGGCTTGTCGAAAAGTGCTTTTGCCCTAACCAACCTGGACGATAGAAACGGCTTGGTTATGACACAGAATACCAAAGCGAAAGTCAGCACCTATTCTCTCCGCAGCCTCAGTGACTTTAAAGGCAAAGTACTTGAAGACGGATTTGAAGGAATGCTGCTGGACATTAACAATGTAGAAGTTAACGTGCAATTTATCGGACGTTTTAACGCTTCTAATTTATTAGCCGTTTATGGCGCAGGCTGTCTGTTGGCAAAGAAACCGGAAGATGTTCTTCTTGCTTTAAGTACACTACGTCCTGTTGCCGGACGTTTTGATTCCTTGCGTTCACCCAAAGGCTATACAGCCATCGTCGATTATGCACATACTCCCGATGCACTAGAAAATGTATTGAATGCCATCCACGAAGTATTGAACGGGAAAGGAAAGGTGATTACGGTTGTAGGTGCGGGCGGCAACCGTGATAAAGGCAAACGTCCCTTAATGGCTCAAGAAGCAGCCAAGCAAAGTGACAAAGTCATCATCACGTCAGACAATCCCCGCTTTGAAGAGCCACAGGATATTATCAATGATATGCTTGCAGGATTGAATAAAGAAAATATGCGTAAGGTCATCAGCATAGCAGACCGAAAAGAAGCTATCCGTACAGCATGCATGCTTGCCCAAGCCAAAGACGTTGTGCTGGTTGCCGGAAAAGGGCATGAAAATTATCAGGAAATAAAAGGTATAAAGCACCATTTTGATGATAAGGAGGTATTGAAAGATATATTTGCTAATGAATAAACCAACAAGAAATGCTATATTATTTATTTAATTTTTTAGAGCAGTGTGATTTTCCCGGAGCTAGAATGTTCGGTTATGTATCATTCCGTTCCTTGATGGCTGTCATCCTCTCATTGTTGATATCTGCCATCTTCGGAGAATATTTTATTAACTTACTGAAACGGAAACAGATTACAGAGACCCAACGCGATGCTTCTATCGACCCTTTTAATGTAAAAAAAGTAGGCGTTCCTACAATGGGAGGAATCATTATTATTGTTGCTATCCTTATTCCCTGTCTTTTATTGGGGAAACTGGATAACATTTATATGATATTGATGCTGATCACTACTGTTTGGCTAGGCACATTAGGATTTTTGGATGACTATATCAAAGTTTTCCGTAAAGACAAGGAAGGCTTGCACGGCAAGTTTAAGATTATCGGTCAGGTTGGTTTGGGATTAATCGTAGGATTGACTCTCTATTTAAGCCCTAACGTAGTTATCCGTGAGAATGTGGAAATACAAAAAGGAGGAGAAATAGTGGAGATTGTCCATAAAGCTCAAAATGAAAAGTCAACAAAGACAACGATACCATTCTTTAAGAACAACAACTTGGATTATGCCGATTTTGTCGGTTTCCTAGGTGACCATGCCCAAACTGCCGGATGGATATTATTCGTTTTAGTAACCATTTTTGTTGTAACGGCAGTTTCAAATGGTGCCAATTTGAACGATGGCATGGATGGAATGGCAGCCGGAAACTCCGCCATCATAGGTCTAACACTTGGAATTCTAGCATACGTGTCCAGTCACATCGAATACGCCGGATATCTTAATATAATGTATATCCCCGGCAGCGAAGAACTGGTTATATTTATATGTGCATTTATCGGTGCACTCATCGGTTTCCTTTGGTACAATGCGTTCCCGGCACAAGTGTTCATGGGCGATACGGGAAGCTTGACCATTGGTGGTATCATAGCGGTATTTGCAATTATTATCCATAAGGAATTGCTTATACCCATCCTTTGCGGAATCTTCTTGATAGAAAACTTATCGGTCATTCTTCAAGTAAGATATTTCAAAAGCGGGAAAAAGAAAGGACATATCCAACGCATTTTCAAGCGTACACCTATCCATGACCATTTCCGCACTACATTAGCACAACTAGACCCTAATTGCAGCTATGTTTTTACAAAACCCGGCAATGTATTCCATGAATCAAAAATCACAGTACGTTTCTGGATTGTCACCATCGTACTGGCTGCAATTACAATTATTACATTAAAGATAAGATAAACAAAAATTGATTATGGCTAAGAGAATTGTCATATTAGGAGCCGGAGAGAGCGGTGCGGGAGCAGCAGTTCTGGCTAAGAAACAAGGTTTTGATACATTTGTTTCAGACATGTCTATGATTAAGAGCAAATACAAAGATATGCTGAACGAACGAGGCATTGCATGGGAAGAAGGAAAGCATACGGAAGAGTTGATACTAAATGCTGATGAAGTAATAAAAAGTCCCGGTATCCCTAATGATGCCCCGATGATTTTGAAACTGAAAGCACAAGGAACCCCTATTATCTCTGAAATAGAATTTGCGGGACGTTATACAAATGCAAAAATGATTTGTATTACAGGCAGTAATGGCAAAACCACCACTACTTCCCTGATTTATCATATCTTTAAAAAGGCAGGACTGAATGTCGGTCTGGCCGGGAATATAGGGCAAAGCCTTGCTTTCCAAGTGGCTGAATACAATTATGATTATTATGTAATTGAGCTGAGTAGCTTCCAATTGGATAATATGTATAAATTTCATGCCAATATTGCGGTGCTGATGAATATCACCCCGGATCATTTAGACCGGTATGACCATAAGATGCAGAATTATGTGGATGCAAAATTCCGTATCATACAAAATCAGACGGACGAAGATGCCTTTATTTTTTGGAATGATGATCCGATTATTCAGCGTGAGCTACATAAATATGGAATTCACGGACACTACTATCCCTTTGCCGAGCAAAAAGAAGAAGGAGCAGCAGCCTATGTTGAGAAAGACAAGGTATGCTTCACCAAACCGATTGCTTTCAATATGGAACAAGAAGAGTTGGCCTTGACCGGCACTCATAATTTATTCAACTCCATGGCAGCCGGTATTTCTGCTAACCTGGCCGGCATTCGCAAAGAATGTATCCGCGAAGCCTTAGGAGACTTCAAAGGAGTGGAACACCGCCTGGAAAAAGTATGCCGCGTAAAAGGAGTAGACTATATCAATGACTCAAAAGCCACCAATGTCAACTCTTGTTGGTATGCATTACAAAGCATGAAGACAAAAACAGTCTTGATTTTAGGCGGAAAAGATAAAGGTAATGATTACAATGAAATCGCCGACTTGGTAAAAGAGAAATGTGTAGGACTCATTTATATGGGATTACATAATGAAAAGCTGCATGAGTTCTTCGACCCATTCGGACTTCCCACAGCTGACGTTCAAAGCATGAAAGATGCTGTGGACGCAGCCTATCGCATGGCAAAGAAAGGTGAATCAGTACTGTTAAGCCCTTGTTGTGCCAGCTTCGACCTTTTTAAAAGTTACGAAGACCGCGGCGAGCAATTTAAAGACTGTGTAAGAGCATTGTAAAAGAGGTAATCTTATTTATTTCAACGTATAAACTGAAAATTAAATAGCATGGACCTGATAAAAGACTTATTCAAGGGCGACAAAGTAATCTGGATTATCTTCCTGTTTCTTTGTTTGATTTCCATTGTAGAGGTATTCAGCGCTGCCAGTACGCTTACTTATAAAAGTGGAGACCATTGGGGGCCCATCACTCAGCATAGTGTTATCCTGATGGTAGGTGCTTGTATTGTGGTACTGGTGCATAACATTCCCTGCAAGTGGTTTAGGGTTCTTCCCTTCTTCTTATTACCTATATCAGCAGTTTTATTGGTATTCGTAATGGGGATGGGTATCATTACAGGTGACCGTGTGAACGGAGCAGCCCGATGGATGACTTTTTTCGGCATCCAGTTTCAACCGTCCGAGCTTGCAAAAATGGCTGTTATTATCGTTACTGCTTTCATTCTTTCCAAGTTTCAGGAAGAAGACGGCGCCAATCCGAAGGCATTCAAATATATTATGTGGATTACCGGTATCGTATTCATATTGATTGCTCCCGAGAACGGTTCAACAGCCATGTTACTGTTTGGAGTCGTTTTTCTGATGATGATTATCGGTCGCGTACCATGGAAGCAACTTCTCAAGCTGATTTCTATCGTAGGAGTCATTGCCGTCATATTTATAGGGATGATTATGGTAACACCCGCAAAGCAATATCGTGATATACCGATGATGCATCGTGTAGAGACGTGGCAGAATCGTATTAAAGGGTTCTTCGAAGATAAAGAAGCGGTTCCGGCCGCCAAATATGATATTGACAAGAATGCCCAGATTGCCCATGCCAATATCGCCATTGCCTCCAGCAATATCATTGGTAAAATGCCGGGCAACAGTGTCCAGCGAGATTTCCTTTCGCAAGCATTTTCCGATTTTATTTTTGCTATCGTCATCGAAGAGCTTGGGTTGTTGGGAGGCGGCTTTGTTGTCGTACTCTACATTTGGTTGCTGATGCGCGCCGGAAAGATAGCTCGAAAAAGCGAAAAAGCTTTTCCCGCATTCCTTGTCATGGGTATTGCCATTTTGCTAGTTTCTCAAGCTATGTTGAATATGATGGTGGCAGTAGGTCTTTTCCCTGTTACAGGACAACCATTGCCTCTCATCAGTAAGGGAGGTACCTCTACTTTAATCAACTGCGCCTATATCGGCATGATTCTCAGTGTCAGCCGATATGTAGCAGAGAAAGAAGAACAAAAGAAACAGGAAGAAGAGACTACTGCCGAAGTCAAGTTGCAAGCAGCTACCCAAATTTTGCTGGAACACGCACGAGGCCTGGTAACAGCAGAAGCAGCCAGCAAACCTGGAAACGAAGATACGCTTTCGGAGGTTTCAGAATCTATTCCGACAGACGAAACAATACCGACAGAAGCTTCCGAAAACAATAAATCAGTCTAAGACTGAACATATTAGGAGTTTATTCATAACTTTGCATCAAAATAGAGCAAGAAATGGAAGAGAATTTAAGAATTATCATCAGCGGAGGAGGAACCGGCGGACATATTTTCCCTGCCGTATCCATTGCCAATGCCATTAAAGAGCAACATCCCGAAGCGGAAATCCTGTTCGTAGGTGCTGAAGGCAGAATGGAAATGCATCGTGTTCCCGCTGCCGGTTATCCGATAAAAGGTTTACCCGTTGCAGGGTTCGACCGTAAGAACTTGCTGAAAAATATATCCGTTCTTTACAAACTGGCAAAGAGCCAGTGGAAAGCACGCAAAATAATCAAAGAATTCCGTCCTCATGCAGCAGTCGGAGTTGGTGGATATGCCAGCGGCCCTACATTGAAAGTAGCCGGTATGATGGGAATCCCCACCTTGTTGCAAGAGCAGAATTCTTATGCCGGAGTTACGAATAAGCTATTGGCAAAAAAAGCCTGCAAGATATGTGTAGCATACGACGGTATGGAACGTTTCTTCGAAAAAGATAAAATCATCCTGACCGGTAATCCTGTACGCCAAGGGTTACTCAATCATACTATCAGTCGCGAAGAAGCCATCCGTTCCTTTGGTCTTAACCCCGAAAAGAAAGTTGTTCTTATTTTGGGAGGAAGTCTTGGCGCACGTACTATCAACCACTGTATGATGGAAGGACTTGAAAAGATACGCACATCAGGTGTGCAGTTCATCTGGCAAACCGGTAAGATTTACATTGATGAAGTTCGTGCAGCCGTGGCTAAAGCAGGGGAACTGCCCATGCTTCATGTTACCGATTTCATTAGCGACATGGCATCGGCATACAGTGCTGCTGACTTGGTAATCAGCCGTGCCGGGGCCGGTTCTATCTCTGAGTTCTGTTTATTGCAGAAACCGGTCATTCTGGTACCCTCTCCCAACGTAGCAGAAGACCATCAAACCAAAAACGCATTGGCGCTAGTCAATAAAAATGCAGCGCTCTACATAAAAGATGCTGCTGCCAAAGAAGCTTTGTTGGATAAAGCAATTGAAACCGTCCAACATCCTGAATTGCTAAAGAGTTTAAGTACAAATATTGCAAAACTGGCCTTTACAGACTCTGCAAATGTGATTGCACGCGAAGTCTATGAATTGGCTGATGATTATAGAAAGAGAAATGAATGTTAATACACTAAAATCAGTTTACTTTATCGGTGCCGGAGGCATCGGTATGAGTGCATTGGTACGTTACTTCTTGTCAAAAGGCAAGAATGTAGGTGGCTATGACCGTACTCCAAGTGAACTGACGGAAAAGTTGATAGAAGAAGGAGCAGCTATTCATTACGAAGACAGCTCAGACCAAATACCCGCATCATTCCGTGACGCATCAAGCACTTTGGTCGTATATACTCCTGCTATTCCCGAAACACATAAAGAGTTTACCTATTTCCGTGAAAATGGATTCGAGATACAGAAACGTTCGCAAGTATTGGGCATGTTAACTCGTGCCGGAAAAGGTCTTTGTGTAGCCGGCACACACGGCAAGACAACCACTTCGACCATGACAGCCCACTTGCTTCATCAATCCCATGTAGGCTGTAACGCTTTTCTGGGAGGTATCTCAAAAAATTACGGAACTAATTTACTGTTGTCCGATACCAGTGAATATGTAGTCATCGAAGCTGATGAATTCGACCGTTCCTTTCATTGGCTTTCACCTTATATATCGGTAGTTACTGCTACTGATGCCGACCATTTGGACATCTACGGCACTAAAGAAGCCTATTTGGAAAGCTTCCGCCATTACACTTCTTTAATTCGTCCGGGGGGAGCGCTTATCATGCGCAAAGGCATTGAATTGCAACCCGATTTACAAGAAGGTGTACAACTATATACCTATTCTAAAGAAGAAGGTGACTTTCATGCAGAGAATATCCGTATCGGAAGCGGTGAAATATTCTTTGACTATATTTCGCCATTGGGCAATATTGATGATATTCAATTGGGGGTGCCCATTGCCATTAATATTGAAAATGGAGTGGCAGCTATGGCATTGGCCCAAATGAGCGGTGTCACCAATGAAGAGATAAAAGAAGGCATGAAAACTTTCCGTGGAGTAGACCGTCGTTTTGACTTTAAAATCAAGAACGACAAAGTAGTATTCCTGAGTGACTATGCCCACCATCCGTCTGAAATCCGTCAAAGTATTCTTTCCATGCGTGCTTTATACCGGGACAAGAAACTGACTGCAGTATTTCAGCCGCATCTCTATACCCGTACACGTGACTTCTACCAAGACTTTGCCGATAGTCTGTCATTGCTGGATGAAGTAATTTTGGTGGATATCTATCCGGCACGAGAGAAACCTATTCCCGGAGTAAGCAGCCGATTGATTTACGACAATCTGCGCCCCGGCATTGAGAAATCCATGTGTTCAAAAGAAGAGATTCTAGATGTACTGAGAAATAAGAATATAGAAGTATTAATCACTTTAGGTGCAGGAGACATTGAAAACTATGTTCCCCAAATCTGCGAATTACTGAACAAACAATGATTAAACGAATTTTCATACTCCTGTTCTTGTTACTGATAACAGCTTACCTTATAGTAGCAGTTACAGTCTTCAATACCAAGCCTGCAGATCAGACTTGCAAGGGTATGGAATTGATTATCAATGACAGTATCGACCATGGTTTCATCACCCAAAAAGAAGTACTCCGCTTACTTAACAGTAAGAAACTGTCTCCCATAGGGAAAAAAATGGGAGATATCAATACCCGGCTTTTGGAAGATGAACTCAGCAAGCACCCATTGATTGAAAATGTGGAATGCTACCGCACTCCCGGCCGTAAGATAGGCATCGAAGTTACGCAGCGTTTGCCTTTATTAAGGGTAATGGCTGCCAACGGAGACAATTATTACATTGACAGCAAAGGAAAAGTGATGCCGATACCCAACAGTTCGGCCCATGTAGCTGTTGTTACCGGTAGTGTAGACCGTGACTTTGCCACGAAAGAATTATATAAGTTAGGTATCTTCCTACAAAATCATCCTCTATGGGAGGCCCAAATTGAACAGATAAATGTCACTCCTGCCAAAGAGCTGGAACTGGTTCCGCGCGTTGGAGAACATATTATTTTCCTTGGGAAACCCGGCGATTATGAGGAAAAGTTTGAAAGACTGAAGATTTTTTATAAAAAAGGTCTGAACCAGGTGGGCTGGAACAAATACAGCCGCATCAGTTTGGAATTTAGCAATCAGATTATTTGTACCAAAAAAGAGAAGTAAGATATGGCAGCAACAGATTTTATTGTAGCAATAGAATTGGGGTCTTCAAAGATCACAGGTATTGCAGGAAAGAAGCATCCGGACGGAAGTATACAAGTACTGGCCCTCGCCAGCGAACCTTCGTCTGATTTCATCAGAAAAGGAGTTATTTATAATCTGGACAAGACCGCACAAAGCCTTACTTCGATTATCAAGAAACTGGAATCGACATTAAAGGCTTCTATCGGAAAGGTATATGTAGGCATCGGCGGACAATCGCTCCGCACTATCCGCAACACGGAAGTACGCCACTTGGAAGAAGAAACTAAAATATCACAAGAGTTAATTGACTCGCTGATGGACAGCAACCGCGAAGTACCCATCATCGACCAAGATATATTGGAGGTAGCCCCGCAAGAATATAAAGTAGGCATCAACTTGTTAGCAGATCCTGTCGGTGTTCCCAGTGACCATATCGAAGGGCGCTTCCTCAACATCATTGCCCGTAGCAGTGTTAAACAGAATATCGATAAATGTTTCCACCAGGCAAGAATAGAAATTGCAGACTATGTCATCTCGCCATTGGCACTTGCCAATGCAGTACTGACCAACAGCGAAAGACGTTCCGGGTGTATGCTCATCGACTTTGGCGCAGATACAACCACAGTTTCGGTTTATAAAAACAATATCCTCCGCCATCTGGCAGTTATTCCTTTGGGTGGCAGCAATATTACCAAAGATATTTGCAGCCAGCAAATAGAAGAAGAGGATGCCGAAGAGTTGAAACTAAAATATGGTAACGCCTATATCGACCCGTCAAAAGATGAAGAAGAAACGCCCAACTATGCCATCGACGGAAAATGCAGTATTGAAGCCCACCTATTGGAAGATATTGTGGAAGCGCGTGTCAACGAAATATTGGCAAACGTATGGAATCAGATTGTGCTCTCCGGCTACGATGACAAATTATTGGCAGGAGCCATTGTCACCGGTGGTGCAGCCAACTTGAAAAATATGGAAGAAGCCTTCAGCAAACGAACCAAACTGGAAAAGGTGAGAATGGCAAAAGACTCCCAACTGAGCCTTAAAGGAGGAATTGAACTGAAAAAAGACGGAATGTCCAACACCATCATTGCACTGCTGGCTGCCGGAAAAGAAAACTGTTATCGCCCTGAACATCCGAGAGAACCGGCTCAGCCCATTCAAACCGGACTCTTTACCGAAGAAGGAGAAAGTGCAGAAGAAAAAAGAAGAAGACTGGCACAGGAAGCTGAAGAAAAGCGCAGAAAGGAAGAAGCTGAAAAGCAACGCATTGCCGACTGCGAAAGCTTTATAAAGAAAGCCATCGAATTAAAGAATGCCGAAAAATATAAAGAAGCATTAGCTGCTTTGAGCAAGGCAGAACTACTGGATGTAGAAACCAAGAATGCTCAAATACGAGAATTGGAGAAAGAAATCAAGCAATTGAAAAAAGGCAGCAGCCTTTGGTCAAAGCTCGGTAAAAAAATTACCACACTCTCTGATGACCTGTTGAAAGAAGATTAAAAGAAACAAGTAAATTACATCACCTTATATAATATAGTAAGATTATGTCTGATGAAACTATAATGCCATTCGATTTCCCACAAGACAACCCGACTATCATTAAAGTAATCGGTGTGGGTGGTGGCGGCGGCAATGCCGTAAATCACATGTATAAAGAAGGTATTCACGATGTAACATTTGTAGTGTGCAACACAGACAATCAGGCATTGGCCGAATCGCCTGTTCCCGTCAAGCTGCAACTGGGTAAAGAAGGACTGGGGGCCGGAAATCGTCCTGCACGTGCACGCGAAGCCGCCGAAGAAAGCATCGAAGATGTAAAACATATGCTGAACGACGGCTGTAAAATGGTATTTATCACTGCCGGAATGGGGGGAGGAACCGGAACCGGTGCTGCACCTATCATTGCCAAAACAGCCAAAGACATGGATATCCTTACCGTGGGTATAGTTACTATACCCTTCTTGTTCGAGGGTAACCGCAAAATAGACCAGGCACTGGACGGTGTGGAGCAAATGAGCCAGCATGTAGATGCTTTGCTGGTCATCAACAATGAACGCCTGCGCGACATCTACTCCGACTTCAGTGTCATGAATGCTTTCGGAAAAGCAGACGACACCCTTTCTGTAGCAGCAAAAAGCATTGCTGAAATCATCACTATCCGCGGTACCATCAACCTCGACTTCAATGATGTGAAAACAGTATTGAAAGACGGTGGTGTGGCCATAATGAGTACCGGATACGGTGAAGGAGAAAATCGTGTGAGCCAGGCCATCAATGATGCGCTGCACTCGCCGCTGCTGAACAACAATGATATTTTCAACTCAAAGAAGATTCTGTTCAACATTTCTTTCAGCACCAAAAGCGAACTGATGATGGAAGAGATGAACGAAGTGCATGATTTCATGAGTAAGTTTGGCAAAGATGTGGAAACCAAATGGGGACTTTACATCGACGAATCTCTGGAAAACAAAGTGAAGTTCACTGTACTGGCAACCGGCTTCGGCATCAAAGACGTACCGGGCATGGACAACATGCTCAACAAACGCACCATCGAAGAACAAAAGAAACTGGAAGAACAAGAAGAAGAAGAACAGCGCAAGGATGAACGCCGTGGAGACTACTACGGTCGCGACACTTTCAAAAACAGTAACAAGAAAAAACGCCACAACATCTATATATTCAGTCTGGAAGACCTTGATAATGATGACATCATCAGCATGGTAGAAACAACTCCCACTTATCAGCGCACCAAGACCGTGCTTGAAAGCATCCAATCCAAAGCCATAGCCGAAGAAGAGGAAACATTCAATAACAACGATACCGAAAACGGTGGCATAACAATAACATTTTAACAACTAAAATTATAGAGAATATGGATTTATTTGACGTAATCAGCAACGATATCAAAGAGGCTATGAAAGCCAAGGATAAAGTGAAATTAGAAACTTTACGCAATGTGAAGAAATTCTTCCTCGAAGCAAAAACCGCTCCGGGAGCCAATGATACACTGACCGATGATGCTGCTCTGAAAATTATGCAGAAATTGGTAAAACAAGGCAAAGACTCTGCTGCTATTTACACCGGACAAGGCCGTTCCGATCTGGCAGAAACCGAACTGGCCCAGGTAGCCGTTATCGAAGCCTATCTGCCGAAACAGATGGGGGCCGAAGAATTGGAAGCTGCTTTGAAAACAATCATTGCAGAAGTAGGCGCAACCGGCCCGCAAGATATGGGTAAGGTAATGGGCGTGGCTACCAAGCAACTGGCAGGCAAAGCAGAAGGTCGCGCCATTTCCGCTAAGGTAAAAGAGCTGTTGGCATAAAGTCTTTAAACAGCATAGAAAAAAGACGGAAGCGTTTGACTAAAAGCGGCTGAAGTCTTTGAAAAAGGCAGAAGAGTTTTTCTGAAAAGACCTTGGTCTTGTGTAAGAAACACTCTTCTGTCTTTTTTATGGCCGGTTTGTATTCTTGGGGATTCAACATATCCAGCCGGCACCAGTCACCGGATGTTGTCTCCTCCGGTTTTCAAACGCTCTGCATATGTTTAGAACTCCCTACGTTGTTTCATTAGCCGGAATAAGCGTTTGCATCCCTTCGATTAAGCCTGTCTGTCAGTCGAATTACTACAGTCTCCGGCAGTGGACTGTATAGTCCGTTACCGCAGACTGTACAGTCCGTTACAGTGGACCGTACGGTCTGTTGCCGTGGACTGTAATAATCTTCCGTTTAAAAGACTTTGGCTGACCCTAAGAAACAGCTTACTCTTCCTTTGTCGGTGATATGACATATAAATCCCCAAGAATAATGACTGCCCCGTTTTCCTTTACTTCGTATTTGAATCCGCAGAAAAATATCGGTTTTCAGGCAAAGAGTTCTTTCAACACATCCAATGATTTAAGCAAAGGGAAATCAGGCAAATGCAAGCGATAATAATCATTGATAATGGTAAGACAACGGTTGCGCTCTGCGCGACTCATGGCAAAAAGGTGCATCGTCTCATAATTCATCCGCATCAGAATATTAATACGAGAAGCCTCATCCGGCTTCAGAAATGCTCCATGCGAAGGCTGTATAGGAGTAAAACAAGCATTGAGCAAATCAAAGAAACATCCCTCATCATAATCTTCTGTATTAGGATAGAGACCGAGAAAACGGGAAAAGCGCATCAAAAATACCAAATGAAAATTGGCAAACCCATGCTCACATCCATCCAACCAACGAATAGAATGCTCCAGATAAGCAAAAAGCGGCCTGTTCTCCGCCTCCTCACGCAATGCCCGATAAAGAAACTCGGCAAGAAACATGGCTATGGCCGATTTATAAGGGTCATAGGGCAAGGTATAAAACGGATACCATGATTTAGCCTCCTTAACAGGATAAAGGTTGGTATTCGGGCGATAGTCTGCCTCAAACTCCACCATGGCAAGAGGCTGAAAAAGCACTGACTTCACCGTCGACTTACGCGAACGGGGAATTTTCACCAGGAATGAAGCCCGCCCCGTGTGCTGCGTATAGATATCGACAATGTTCGAAGTATCATTATACTTTAGACTATGAAGTACGATTCCAACTGTTTTTTGCAACATATTCTTCCATTATTAAGCCTCTATCATGCACAAAAGTAGTCATTTTCGGGTAAAACGAACAAAAAACTAAAAAAAATCACTCGAATATTTTGGAGATTAAAAAATAGTTTCTACCTTTGCAACCGCAAAAGAGAAAAACACTCTCCGACGCAAACGCCAAGCTAAGGCTGGCAATTAAAGGCCCGGCCCCTTCGTCTATCGGTTAGGACGCAAGATTTTCATTCTTGAAAGGGGGGTTCGATTCCCCCAGGGGCTACAAATAAAAAATAATAAAAGAACAAAACTAAAGATTAGTCGAGATGGCAAATCACAAATCATCACTAAAGAGAATCAGACAGGAAGAGAAGAGAAGACTTCATAACAGATATTATGCTAAAACAATGCGTAATGCTGTTAAAAAACTTCGTGAGACTTCTGATAAAGCAGAAGCTGTTGCAATGTATCCGGGCATCCAAAAGATGTTGGACAAGTTAGCTAAGCGCAACATTATTCATAAGAATAAAGCTTCTAACCTGAAGTCTAAATTGGCTGCTCACATTAGCAAGCTCGCTTAAGCAAAGTCTTAAACCAAAAGATAAAATAGGCTGAATCATGTGATTCGGCCTTTTGTCGTTTCAGAAAACAAGAATCCAAAATGCTCCGGCATTATTCCAGCCAAGCCATAAATTTAATTTTTTTATCCTCCAAGACTCCTTCTATATCAGCATTTTTTTGTATCTTTGAAAGCTAAATAAAGAAATCGAATTAAACATGACTGAAGAAGAAAAGATAAACGGCGAGAACAATTATTCGGCCAGCAATATCCAGGTTCTTGAAGGACTGGAGGCCGTACGTAAACGTCCCGCCATGTATATCGGAGATATCAGCGAAAAGGGTTTGCACCACTTGGTTTATGAAGTTGTTGACAACTCTATCGACGAAGCGCTGGCCGGTTATTGCGACCACATCGAAGTAACAATCAACGAAGACAACTCCATCACAGTGCAGGACAACGGCCGTGGTATTCCGGTGGACTACCACGAAAAGGAAAAGAAATCCGCATTGGAAGTCGTCATGACGGTACTCCATGCCGGAGGTAAATTCGATAAAGGTTCTTATAAAGTATCCGGTGGTCTTCACGGTGTAGGTGTATCGTGTGTGAACGCACTGTCCAAGCACATGACTACACAAGTGTTCCGCAACGGTAAGATTTTCCAGCAGGAATATTCATGCGGACATCCTCTGTACTCGGTTAAGGAAGTAGGCATGGCAGAAATCAGCGGTACCAAACAAACCTTTTGGCCGGATGAGTCTATCTTCACTGTTACCGAATATAAATATGACATCCTCGAAGCACGTATGCGCGAATTGGCTTACCTGAACAAGGGTATCACCATCTCGCTTACCGACCGCCGCCAGAAAGACGAAGAAGGAAACTTCAAAAAAGAGGTATTCCACTCGGATGAAGGAGTGAAAGAGTTTGTACGTTTTCTGAACCGAAACAACGACTCATTGATTGATGATGTGATTTATCTGAACACAGAAAAGAACGGTACCCCGATTGAATGTGCTATCATGTACAACACCGGTTATCGTGAAAGTCTGCATTCTTATGTCAACAATATCAACACGATAGAAGGCGGAACGCACGAAGCGGGATTCCGCAGTGCACTGACACGTGTACTTAAAAAATATGCAGAAGACATCAAGGCATTGGAGAAGGCCAAAGTTGAAATCTCGGGAGAAGACTTCCGCGAAGGTTTGATTGCCGTTATCTCTGTAAAAGTAGCCGAACCGCAATTTGAAGGACAAACCAAGACCAAACTGGGCAACAGCGAAGTTAGCGGAGCCGTAAACCAAGCAGTAGGTGAAGCACTTACCTATTATTTGGAAGAGCATCCGAAAGAAGCAAAACAAATTGTAGACAAAGTGATTTTGGCTGCCACAGCCCGCATTGCCGCACGTAAAGCACGCGAATCTGTTCAGCGAAAAAGCCCGATGGGTGGTGGCGGACTGCCGGGCAAACTTGCCGACTGCTCCAGCCGTAATCCTGAAGAATGTGAATTATTCCTTGTCGAGGGTGACTCTGCAGGCGGTTCTGCCAAACAAGGACGCAGTCGTGCCACTCAAGCTATCCTGCCATTGAGAGGTAAGATTCTGAATGTGGAAAAAGCAATGTGGCACAAAGCATTTGAAAGCGATGAGGTAAACAATATCATCACTGCATTGGGGGTACGTTTCGGTGTGGACGGTGACGATGACAGCAAAAAAGCAAATATTGACAAACTGCGTTATCATAAAGTCGTAATCATGACCGATGCCGATGTCGATGGTTCGCACATCGACACTCTTATCATGACGCTGTTCTACCGCTATATGCCGGAAATTATCGAAAACGGCCACTTATATATTGCAAATCCGCCCCTCTACAAATGCAGTAAAGGTAAGATCAGCGAATATTGCTATACTGAAGAAGCCCGCCAGGAATTTATCCGAAAATATGGTGATGGTCAGGAGAACGGTATCCATACACAGCGATACAAAGGTTTGGGTGAAATGAATCCCGAACAGCTTTGGGAAACAACGATGAATCCCGAAACTCGTATCCTGAAACAAGTAACAATAGAAAATGCCGCGAACGTGGATTATATCTTCTCAATGTTGATGGGAGATGATGTAGGTCCGCGCCGCGAGTTCATAGAGAAAAACGCGACGTATGCGAATATCGACGCGTAATAGTTGTATTCAACTAAATATTTAAAAATTAAAAAAAAACCAATCCTCACATCTTACAATTTGAGGTAGTCCCGACTCTTCACCGAGTCGGGACTTTTTATATACATTCTCCCCCTTCCACACACAAGGCTCTCTGCTTTTCATTTATATTTCATTTCCTTTTCCCAAAGAGTACCATAGTATTTCCTTTTGCCATTTTTATCGATGAAATGGGGGAAAACAGACGAATGCAAACAAAAAGAGAACTTCGGACAAACATTCTTTTTCTTATAATTTCAATCACTTGATGAAGATTATATGCAGGAAAGTCTTAATTTTGGAACATTAAACTATTTGGAATATAAACCATTAATAAGATAATAACATGAAACTCACATTCCGAATCGAATACCGCACCGCCTGGGGAGAAATGCTCGGCGCAACCTTATGCGGCAACGATAACCAACCAATCATGCTCAGCACCGGAGACGGAATCCGCTGGGAAGGCAGTGCCGAAATGACAGACGCCCCCGCAGGCATCCCTATCTCCTACCGTTATGGAGTTTATCGCGACGGACAATGTATCCGGCGGGAAAGTGGAACGATGCCCCACATTTTCTGTCCCGGAAAAAAAAGAAACTGTCATTATATCTTAGATGACTTTTGGAAAGACCTTCCACAAGAATCCTATTTATATAGTTCTGCATTCAGCGGTGACTACCAATCTGCCAACAGTATAAAGACAATGGCTCCTGCCGATTGCAGTATTACGTTCCGCGCACTCTGTCCCTGCTTGCATCACAAACACCAACAGCTGGGAGTTTGCGGACGCGGTGCCGCATTGGGCAACTGGGACTGCAAACAAACTGTATTGATGGAAGAAATCCAAGCTAATGAATGGACGGTGACACTGAATGCCGCCAGTCTGGAATTCCCACTGGAATACAAATTTGTAGCCTGCAATGCCGATACAAAAGAAGTGGAAGAGTGGGAGGCCCACAATAACCGCCTGCTCTGCATCGATGGAATGAAAAAAGGAGAAATCTACCTCACTCCCGAATCCGAAGTCCGTTTCACTTCTTCTGCACGCAAGGTAGCAGGTACTGCCATTCCGGTCTTCTCGTTACGCAGCGAAGGAAGTTTTGGCGTAGGCGACTTCGGTGATTTGAAGAAGCTGATAGACTGGGCAGTGAGCACCCACCAGCAAGCCATACAGATTCTTCCCATCAATGACACCACCATTACCAATACATGGATGGACTCTTATCCCTACAACAGCATTTCAATTTATGCATTCCATCCCATGTACATCGACCTGCGTCAGCTGGGCAAGTTGAAAGATAAAGAAGCCTTGGCTTTCTATGAAGAAAAACGAAAAGAGCTGAATGCCCTTCCCCAAATCGACTATGAAGCGGTGAACAACACCAAACGAGCCTATCTGAAATCAATGTACCAACAAACGGGGAAAAAAGTGCTGGCTTCTGCCGAGTTCAAAAAGTTCTTCAAAGAAAATGAACATTGGCTACTCCCCTACGCTGCTTTCTCTTATTTAAGAGATCAATATGGTACTCCCAATTTCAGCCAATGGCCCGAGCATAATGAATATCATGCAGATGAAATAGCCGCCATGTGCATACCCGAAAGCGACTGTTACGAAGAAATTGCTTTCTATTATTATATACAATACAACCTACACATCCAATTATTGGATGCCGGCAATTATGCACGCGAAAAGGGCATTATCTTTAAAGGAGATATCCCCATCGGAATCAGCCGCAATAGTGTGGAAGCCTGGATTGAGCCTTATTATTTCAATATGAACGGACAAGCCGGTGCACCGCCCGATGCATTCTCCACTAACGGACAGAACTGGGGGTTCCCCACATACAATTGGGATGTAATGGAAAAGGATGATTACCAATGGTGGCAGAAACGTTTCCGCAAAATGGCAGAATACTTTACCGCCTACCGCATCGACCACATCTTGGGCTTCTTCCGCATTTGGGAGATTCCCTCCCATTCGGTTCATGGCTTACTGGGACAGTTTGTACCTGCTCTGCCAATGAGCGTAGACGAAATACAAAGCTATGGGCTGACATTCCAAAAAGATTTCATGACAAAACCGTTCATCAATGAAAACATCCTGAACCGCATTTTTGGTGAGAAAGCCGATAGGGTGAAAGAGATATTTGTGCAACACTGCCACGATGATATTTATGAAATGCGTTCTGAATTTGATACACAGCGTAAGGTAGAAGCCTACTTTGCCGAACGGAAAGACGAAGAAAGCAGAAATATATGCGAAGGGCTGTATACACTAATCAGCAATGTACTTTTCGTACCTGACCGTAAACACCCTTCCATGTACCATCCACGCATCGCCGTGCAGAACGATTTCATCTTTGAAGTGTTGAGCCCGGAAGAGAAGGAAGTGTTTAACCGCCTTTATAACCACTATTATTATCAACGTCATAACCAGTTCTGGTATCAGGAAGCGATGAAGAAACTACCTATCCTGACACAATCTACATCGATGCTGGTATGTGGTGAAGACTTGGGTATGGTGCCCGACTGTGTACCTTGGGTAATGGAACAGTTGCAGATACTCAGCCTTGAAATTCAGCGTATGCCTAAAAATCCCCAACACGAATTCGGTCATGTATGGGAGTATCCTTATCGTTCGGTTTGCACCATTTCTACCCATGACATGGCTACATTGCGCGGCTGGTGGGAAGAAGATTACGAACAGACTTGCCGCTATTACAACCAAGTGCTGGGACATTGGGGCGAAGTGCCCACAGCCGCACCGGGATGGGTTTGCGAAGAGATTGTGCGCAACCATTTGGAATGTCCGTCTTTGCTCTGTATCCTGTCATTCCAAGACTGGTTATCGATGGACGAGGAAATCCGTTACCCGAATGTAGACGCCGAACGGATTAATGTACCGGCCAACCCGCGCCATTATTGGAGATACAGAATGCATCTCACTCTGGAAGAGTTGATGAAGAGCAACAAGTTTAATGAAAAGATGAAAGAAATGATTGACGCCGCAGGCAGATTCTAACTCATATCAATATCATGAAGAAAATACCGGATTTAGGATTTTGGAAACTATGGAACATTAGTTTCGGATTCTTTGGCGTACAAATAGCCTACGCTTTGCAAAGTGCTAATATAAGCCGCATCTTTTCCACACTGGGGGCAGACCCTCACGACTTAAGTTACTTTTGGATTCTTCCACCATTGGCAGGAATCATCGTACAACCTATCATCGGTGCTTTGAGCGACCGCACCTGGACACGTTTCGGACGACGTATTCCTTACCTGTTTGTGGGGGCACTCGTTGCGGTGTGTGTCATGTGCCTGTTGCCGAATGCGGGAAGCTTCGGAATGAGTGTCAGTGCCGCCATGATTTTTGGCCTGGTATCTTTGATGTTTCTCGATACTTCCATCAATATGGCTATGCAACCTTTTAAAATGATGGTAGGCGATATGGTCAACGAGAAGCAGAAAGGACTTGCCTATTCCATTCAAAGTTTCCTTTGTAATGCAGGAAGTTTGGCAGGATATCTGTTTCCGTTTATCTTCGCGGCAATCGGTATCAGCAATATCGCCCCCAAGGGAGTCGTGCCTGATTCTGTCATCTATTCTTTCTATATCGGAGCATTCATCCTGATACTTTGCGTCCTTTATACATCGGCCAAAGTGAAGGAATTCCCACCGGAAGAATATGCAGAATATCACGGCATTACCAATGAAGAGAAGAAGGAAAGAACAAATATGTTCAAGCTGTTGCTCAAAGCACCGAAAGCTTTTTGGACGGTAGGCTTGGTGCAATTCTTCTGTTGGGCAGCCTTTATGTTTATGTGGACTTACACCAATGGAACTGTGGCATTGAATGTCTTTGACACTCCTACGGTGGAAACAATGGCAGAAGGTACAGCGAAAGTAGTCCTCGATACTCAATCCATACAATATCAGAATGCTGCCGACTGGGTGGGTATTCTGTTTGCGGTACAGGCAATCGGCTCAGTCATTTGGGCGGCGGTGATTCCGGTGATTAAAAACAAAAAGTTTGCCTATGTACTCAGCTTGGTGCTGGGAGGCATTGGTTTCATCTCTGTTTTATTCATCCACAATCAATATGCATTATTTGCATCCTTTGCCCTGATTGGCTGTGCATGGGCGGCAATGTTGGCTTTGCCTTTCACCATCCTGACCAATGCGTTGACAGGAGGGCACATGGGTACTTATTTGGGGCTCTTTAACGGAACCATCTGCATCCCGCAAATCGTAGCCGCTTCATTGGGAGGAATGATATTGAAAATGTTTACCACGGCAGGCAACGTCGCCCCGGAAGTCAACATGCTGGTATTGGCAGGTATATTCCTCATTATCGGTGCAGGGTGTGTAGGCATTATTAAAGAGAAACAGTAACCGACAAGGACATTATAAAACACGTTAGTACGCATCGCCTCATGCATACTAACGTGTAAGCCCATACATACGGAAGCAAAGGTCCACACATACGTACGTATAGAGTGATGCGTCAGTCCGCATTATAAATTCATCACATCGTGCTCGAATTGTTCTTTATCTCCTATTGCCTTATTCCTTATCTTACTGCGATAGTTGTATATCGTAGCCAAAGAATAACCCAAGAAATGGGCAATCTTATTACTGTCTGTCACCCCCAGGCGAATCAAAGCGAAGATGCGAAGTTCGGTAGTCAACAATTCGCCCGACTTAGGATATATTCTTCCCTCCTCTATCAATAATTTATTAAAAGAGGCAATAAAATGAGGAAATAATTCCAAGAAAGACTTATCAAATTCATTATAAAAGGCTTTCCGTTCATCACGGATAAACTGTTCAGACTTAATGGCTTTAAACAAATCATCTATACGGGATGCCATCGCCATTTTTGCCAATGAACGACGATAGAGTTCCAGCTTATCAAGATAAATCACACATCTGTCCAGGTAACGGGCAATATACACTTCCTTTATCTTACCGGTCTGCTCCAATTCATCATTTACATCAGTCAATCGCTTGTTAGCCTGACTTAAATCTCTACGCATAGCCGATAATTTTTTCATCCATCTATACAGATAGAAAATGGCAGCAATGAGAAAAAGAGACAAAAGGCTGACACTTATCAACAAAGCACGAGAGATCTGCCGCTCTCTCTGTTCCTTCAACTTATAAGCCTTGTCAATAATAGGAAAGAACTGAGTTACTTCAATAAAGCGCAACCGGGCATTGCACGAAACAGCATCTTCCATCGAACAATTCAGATATTTGTACGCACGGTCTATATCTCCTTTTTCATACATTAATTGAGCCAGTTTCTGCAAAGACGCATACTCTTTAGTAGCAGACTGCAAATCAACCACAGCAGTCAAAGCCAAATAATAAATCTGTTTATCCATATCCTCAGTCACATCATACACCTCGGACAACGTATAATAGATGTATGCCTTCTGCCGCTCATCAGGATTCTTCTTCAACAGCCCATTCAGGATAACCAGTGAACTATCCGGTTTGCCTGCCACCATGTACTTCTCCGCCAGTACGATATCTCTGTCCACTCCCTGACGCGCTGTTGCCAGAATAGAATCACGATAAACGTCTGTCTTCTCCAGATACTTCTGTTTTTCCTCCGCATTGGTCGTATAATCGGCCACCCAACCATAATAAGCCCGGAAAGTACGGTAATAATAGTTCAACGGTCCCAATTCCAATGCCTGTGGATTAATCTGCCTCAACTGTTCCAATGCCTCATTATACATGCCCATCACTCCCATCACCTCAGCACGATTAATGATAATCTCATTCTTCAACTCGGGTTTATCAAGCAAAGGAAGCAAACGCATTTTCTCATTTATATAATATAAAGAAGAATCGGCCTGATAATGCAGATAGAGATAAAAAAGCGAACCGCAGAGTTCATACTTTTCTTCATTGTTCCCAGACCGGTGAAGACGAGCCTTTATTTCATCAATTTCTTTTTCTTTATGCACATGAAAAGAATACTTTTCCTCTATGACCCTATCCAACTCTTTCAGTACAGATTCATTCAATCCGTTATCAGCCATCAAGCTCAACGGGTAGATAAAAAGGAACAATATAAGACAATATGTGATTTTTCTCATTCCGTATTAATTAAGTATTACACAAATATATAAAGATAAGTAATTAAAATAAAGAAAAACAAGAAATATATTTTCATATCCATTTATATTTTCTACCCAATCAAGGGATACAGACCCCCTAATAATCAATTATATAACATAAAAGAGCATTTATATTTTTATTCCAGCCTTAAAAAGAGATTCTTTACTCTCCTACATTTGCAATACCAAGCAAACCGAATAACATTAAATACTATATATTATGAAAAGAAGCTTTATACTTATGACACTGCTCGCACTCTTCGGCTTACAGCACCCCACGTCTGCAGCCATTATTAAAAAAGTTGCCCCGACCTTTTGGTGGGCAGGTATGAAAAATCCCGAGTTACAAGTATTATTATATGGCGAGAACATCTCGTCAAGTGATGTGAGTATTTCCGCCAAAGACATTCTCTTGAAAGAGGTAGTCAAACAAGAGAATCCGAACTATCTTCTCTTATATATGGATTTGTCGGAAGCGGCTCCCCAATCTTTCAATATAACTTTGAAACAAGGTAAAAAAGAAACTGTTGTCCCTTACGAAATTAAACAACGTAGAAACGGTGCTTCTGATGTAAAAGGATTCAATGCCGGTGATGTACTTTATCTGATTATGCCGGACCGTTTTTCCAATGGTGACCCTTCGAACGATATTATCCCGGGAATGCTCGAATCAAAAGTAGACCGTAATGAACCGTTTGCACGCCATGGCGGTGACTTGAAAGGTATCGAAAATCATTTGGATTACTTGGACAATTTGGGTATCACTGCCATCTGGCTCAACCCTATCCAGGAAAATGATATGAAAGAAGGTTCATACCATGGCTATGCCATCACCGATTACTATCAGGTAGACCGCCGCTTCGGTAACAATGAAGAATTCCGCAAACTGGTAGATGCGGCTCACGCCAAAGGCATGAAAGTGGTGATGGACATGATATTCAATCATTGCGGCAGCGAGAACTACCTGTTCAAGGATATGCCTTCAAAAGACTGGTTCAATTTCAGAGGAAATTATGTACAGACTTCTTATAAAACCGCCAGTGTACAAGATATACATGCCGCCGACTATGAGCGTAAATTAGCAGTCGACGGTTGGTTCACCGAATCAATGCCCGACTTCAACCAACGCAATCGCCACGTAGCCAACTATCTGATTCAAAGCAGTATTTGGTGGATTGAATATGCAGGTATCAACGGAATTCGCCAAGATACGCATCCCTACGCAGACTTCGATATGATGTCTCACTGGTGTAAAGCCGTCAACGAGGAGTACCCCGACTTCAACATCGTGGGCGAAACCTGGCTCAACAGCAATGTACTCGTTTCCTTCTGGCAAAAAGACAGCAAACTTGCCGCACCCAGAAACTCAAATCTTCGTACAGTGATGGACTTCCCTTTAATGGAGCACATGAATCGGGCTTTTGATGAAGAGACCACCGATTGGAGCGGAGGATTATTCCGTCTTTATGATTATCTGACACAAGACCTTGTCTATGCCGACCCCATGAATCTGCTGATATTCCTCGACAACCACGATACTTCACGCTTCTATCGCAATGATGAAGACACCAAAAATCTGAACCGCTACAAACAAGCACTTGCTTTCTTGTTTACCACCCGCGGTATCCCTCAGATTTATTATGGGACAGAGATATTGATGGCGGCAGACAAAGCGAATGGTGACGGGCTTCTCCGGTGTGACTATCCCGGCGGATGGCAAAGCGATCTACGCAATTGTTTCCAAAACGCCAATCGCACTGCCCGGCAAAGAGAAGCATTTGACTATATGCAGAAACTGCTGCAATGGAGAAAAGGAAATGAAGCCATCGCCAAAGGAACGCTAAAACATTTCGCTCCCAATAAAGGAATATATGCATACGAAAGAAAATATGGGAACAAATCGGTTACTGTATTCATGAATGGAAACGACAAGGAACAGAGTATTGATTTAACTCCTTATAAAGAAATATTGCCAAAGGCATCCGCCTTGGATGTATTGACGGGCACAAAGGTTGGATTAGGAAAAGAATTAACGCTCTCCGGCCGCGGAATATTGATTTTAGAGTTCTGATACAGTTCACTTTGATTTATATTTATCAGATATTGCAAATACACTAACTACATAGTAATCAGAGATATAATATTTACAACAAGACAAATGCATTTATATTTTTATTCTTGTGCAATCTTTGAATATACAAGATTCTTACATTTGCAATATCCGAAACAAAACAGAGTTAGGAAACTTGTTAGCTTATAATTTAATACCATAGTTATATGAAAATTAAAAAGAAACTTTCACTCATTGCATTCATTTGCATTTCATTCATAGCAAATGCACAGCAAAAACTTACATCACCGGATGGCAACCTGGAAATGATTTTCCACCTAAACGGAGAAGGTACCCCCATTTATGAACTGACTTATAAACAAAAGCCTGTCATCAAACCCAGTAAGCTGGGACTGGAACTGAAAAAAGAAGATGCCGATGCTAAGACAGACTTTGAGTGGACAGCCCGTAAAGATGCCGACAAACTTGATTCTAAAACAAACCTATATAATGGATTTGAACTGAAGGATGCCCAAACTTCTACTTTTGACGAAACTTGGCAACCGGTATGGGGAGAGGAAAAAGAAATTCGCAATCATTACAATGAGTTGGCAGTAACCCTGAACCAACCGGCAAACGATAGATATATCATCATACGTTTCCGCCTTTTCAATGACGGACTGGGCTTCCGCTACGAATTCCCCCAGCAGAAGAACCTGAATTATTTTGTTATCAAAGAAGAACATTCACAATTCGGTATGGCGGGAGACCATACTGCCTATTGGATTCCCGGAGATTATGATACGCAGGAATACGACTATACCGTTTCCCGTTTGTCAGAAATCAGAGGTTTGATGAAGACAGCCATTACCTCCAACTCTTCACAAACTCCGTTCTCGCCTACAGGCGTTCAGACGGCTTTGATGATGAAGACGAATGACGGACTGTATATCAATCTCCATGAGGCTGCATTAATCGATTATGCCTGTATGCATCTGAATCTGGATGATAAGAACATGGTATTCGAATCATGGCTGACCCCTGACGCACAAGGTGACAAAGGATATATGCAAACACCTTGTTCTTCACCGTGGCGCACCGTCATCGTGAGTGATGACGCACGCAATATCCTTGCTTCACGCATTACTTTAAACTTGAATGAACCTTGCAAAATTGAAGATACATCATGGATTAAACCGGTGAAATATATCGGTGTTTGGTGGGATATGATTACCGGCAAAGGCTCTTGGGCTTACACAGACGAACTTTCCAGCGTGAAATTGGGAGAAACCGATTATTCTAAAACCAAACCTAACGGAAAGCATTCTGCAAACACAGCTAATGTGAAACGATACATTGATTTTGCGGCTCAGCACGGTTTTGACCAAGTATTGGTAGAGGGATGGAACGAAGGTTGGGAAGACTGGTTTGGCAAAAGCAAAGATTATGTTTTCGACTTTGTGACCCCTTATCCCGACTTTAATGTGAAAGAACTTCAGAACTATGCGGCAAGTAAAGGTGTTAAACTAATGATGCATCATGAAACTTCGGCTTCTGTACGTAACTACGAACGACACATGGACAAAGCTTACCAATTTATGGCCGATAATGGTTATAACTCGGTAAAGAGTGGTTATGTGGGCAACATCATCCCTCGTGGAGAACACCATTACGGACAATGGATGGACAACCATTATCTCTATGCGGTAAAGAAAGCAGCCGATTATAAAATCATGGTAAATGCACATGAAGCAGTACGTCCTACCGGTATTTGCCGTACTTATCCTAACCTGATAGGCAACGAGTCGGCTCGCGGAACAGAATATGAATCGTTTGGTGGAAATAATGTTAATCATACTACCATACTTCCGTTTACCAGACTGATTGGAGGTCCGATGGATTACACTCCGGGCATCTTTGAAACACATTGCAACAAGATGAACCCGACGAATAATTCACAAGTACGCTCCACACTGGCACGGCAGTTGGCATTATACGTCACCATGTATAGTCCATTGCAAATGGCTGCTGACATTCCCGAAAACTACGAACGCTTCATGGACGCGTTCCAGTTTATCAAAGATGTGGCAATCGATTGGGACGAAACCAAATATCTGGAAGCTGAACCGGGAGATTATATCACCATTGCCCGCAGAGCCAAGGGAACCAATGACTGGTATATCGGCTGCACAGCTGATGAAAACGGTCATACTTCCAAACTGACATTTGATTTCCTTGAACCGGGAAAACAATATATCGCTACTGTCTATGCCGATGCGAAAGATGCCGACTGGAAAGACAATCCGCAGGCATATACCATTCGCAAAGGTATTGTGACCGGCAAGAGCAAATTAAACTTGCGTGCAGCCAGTGGCGGCGGTTATGCAATCAGTATCAAAGAGGTGAAAGATAAATCAGAGGTAAAAGGAATAAAGAGGTTATAAATTAATTGTGATTATTGAGAAAACCGTTTTCAATAGGTATTTATTAAAGTAAAAAACATGAATAAATAACTTAACTTTAAATTTAAAGACATGAAAAGAAACGTGATGTTTAAAATCCTACTCATGATAGTAGTGGGATTGTTCTTGTCCCTAGACGCATTTGCCCAACAAATGACGGTTAAAGGAATTGTCAAAGATACAACCGGCGAGCCGATTATCGGTGCTAACGTTGTAGTAAAAGGAAGTAGTAACGGTACAATTACCGATTTCGAAGGCAACTTCCAGTTCAACGCCAATAAAGGCGATATTATTGTGATTTCATTTATCGGTTACCAAGCACAGGAAGTACCTGCTGCTGCCAACCTGAACATTATTCTGAAAGACGATACACAGTTATTGCAGGACGTTGTAGTCATTGGTTATGGTACCGTTAAGAAGAATGATGCAACCGGCTCTGTAACAGCCATCAAACCGGACCAGCTGAGCAAAGGTATCACTACCAATGCACAAGACATGTTGTCCGGTAAGGTTGCCGGTGTAAGCGTTATTTCCAACGACGGTGCTCCCGGCAGCGGTGCCCAGATTCGTATCCGTGGCGGTTCCTCTTTGAATGCCAGCAACGACCCGCTATTGGTTATTGATGGATTGGCTATTGATAATCAAGGAATCAAAGGTATGTCAAACGGCCTGTCAATGGTTAACCCTGAAGATATCGAAACTTTCACCGTACTAAAAGATGCTTCTGCAACAGCTATCTACGGTTCACGTGCATCCAACGGTGTCATTATCATCACCACCAAAAAAGGAAAGAACGGACAAGCGCCGAAAATAAACTACAATGGTTCAATTTCTTTGGCTACCACTCAAAAGCGTTATGACGTATTGGATGGTAATGAATACCGTGCTTATGCCCAGCAGTTATGGGGAGATAAATATCCTGCAGAAATGGATACAGCCAATACAGACTGGCAAGACCAGATTTTCCGTACTGCCGTAAGCACCGACCATCATATCTCTATTACCGGTGGACTTAAGAACGTTCCGTATCGCGTATCTGTCGGTTATACTAATGAAAATGGTATTATTAAAACCTCCAACTTCCAGCGCTTGACCGCGTCTGTCAATCTTGCCCCATCATTCTTTGATGACCATTTGAAATTCAATATCAACGCCAAATATATGTATGGTAGAAATCGTTATGCCGATGCGGGTGCAGCCGTAGGCGGTGCATTATCTATTGCTCCTACTCATCCTGTTTATGGAACAGGAGATGCGTTTAAATTCTCAGGCGGTTATTGGCAGAATATGCAAGCTACAGACGGTTTCAGTGATAAAGACTGGACTTATACGACAGATAAAAACACTCCTCAAAACCCATTGGCTGCACTGGAACAACGTAATAAAAAAGCAAACAGCAACGACTTTGTAGGCAATGTAGAAGTAGACTATAAAGTTCATTTCTTGCCGGACTTGCGTCTCCATGCCAGCATCGGCGGTGAATATGCAGACGGTAATGAACGTGAAATTGTTTCTCCATACTCATACACCAATAACTATTACGGATGGAACGGATTATCTACCCAATACAAGTATAATATATCCTATAATGCTTATGCACAATACATCAAGTCCCTTGGCGCACATGATTTCGACATCATGGTCGGTGGTGAGGAGCAACATTTCCATCGTAATGGCGCTGACGGTGTAGGTCAAGGATGGGATTCTTATAAAAACGAACCGGTGGATCAAGCATTGCGCAGTCAAAAAGCTTATGCAACACGCAATACGCTGGTTTCTTTCTTCGGACGTTTAAACTACTCCTTACTGAACCGCTATTTATTCACGTTCACCATGCGCTGGGATGGTTCTTCACGGTTTAGCAGTGACAACCGCTGGGGTACATTCCCTTCATTAGCTTTAGGCTGGAAGATGAAAGAAGAAAACTTCCTGAAAAACGTGAACTTCCTTTCCGATTTGAAACTTCGTCTTGGTTGGGGTATCACAGGACAGCAGGATATAGGTGATGACTTTGCTTTCCTTCCTCTGTATGTGACAAGCGATGATTATGCACAATATCCTTTCGGTGACACTTATTACAGTTCTTCACGCCCCAAGGCTTTCAACACAGATTTGAAATGGGAAAAAACAACTACCTGGAACGGCGGTTTGGATTTTGGTTTCCTGAATGGAAGAATATCAGGTGCTATCGATGGATACTATCGTGAAACAGAGGACTTGCTGAACAGTGTCAAGATTCCTGTAGGAACTAATTTCAATGCACAGATGATGAAGAATATCGGTTCATTAAAGAATTATGGTGTAGAATTCTCCATCAATGCCAAACCAATTGTATCCAAAGACTTTACATGGGATTTAACTTACAATGTTACTTGGAACCACAACGAAATTACGAAGCTGAACGGTGGTGATGATAGTGACTATTATGTTGAAACCGGCGATAAGATATCCAGAGGTAACAATACCAAAGTTCAAGCAAATAAAGTAGGACATGCAGCCAACGCATTCTATGTTTACCAGCAAGTTTACGATGAAAACGGAAAGCCTATCGAAAATATGTTCGTAGACCGCAACGGTGATGGCAAGATCAACAGTGCCGACAAATATATCTATAAGAAACCGGCTGCCGACGTATTGATGGGTCTGACTTCCAAAATGCTGTATAAAGACTGGGACTTCAGCTTCTCTTTGCGTGCAAGCCTCAACAACTATGTTTATTATGACTTCTTGAGCAATAAAGCGAATGTCAGTGCTTCCGGACTGTATACTAACAATGCATACGTCAACACGACCAAAGAAGCCATAGCTCTTGGTTTCACAGGAAAAGGCGAATACTATATGAGTGACTATTTTGTTCGTAACGCTTCATTCATCCGTTGTGACAATATCACATTGGGATATTCTTTCAAAAACTTACTCCGGTCACAGGCCTATCAAGGAGTGGGCGGCCGTGTATTTGCTACCGTACAGAACCCGTTCGTTATCTCTAAATACAAAGGACTCGATCCAGAAATCAAAAGTGGTATAGACAGTAACCCATACCCCAGAGCAACGACATTCTTATTAGGTCTTAGCCTTCAATTTTAACTTAACTTTAAAACGAAATAATCATGAAAACAAGATATTTTAAAAAGATATTTGCCTCAGCACTGATGGTTACTGCCATTCTGGGCACCAGTTCGTGCATTAATGATTTGGATATTAGTCCTATTGATCCTCAATATGCGCCCAGCTTTGACCAAAATGATGTATTCGTAAAAGAATATGCATTATTAGGCTTGACAGGACAAAAAGGACCGGCCGGATCAGCCGACCTCGACGGACAAGATGAAGGTGAATCAGGATTTTACCGTACCATCTTTAACTGCAACGAATTACCAAGTGATGAATGTATCTGGGCTTGGCAAACCGACACAGATATCCCTCAGCTGACAAACATCAGTTGGAACTCTTCCAGTATCCGCACCGAATGGACATACGTCCGCTTGGGATACAATATTACACAACTCAACTTCTTCCTTGACCAGACAGAAGGAAAAGACGATGAAGAAACAATGCGTCAACGCTCCGAAGTCCGCTTCCTGCGTGCATTACATTATTTCTACTTCCTTGATTTATTTGGTAAAGCACCTTTTAAAGAACACTTTAACAACGAGCTTCCGGTTGAAAAGAAAGGCAGCGATTTATATGACTACATCCAAAATGAGTTAAGCCAATGCGAAAGCGCAATGTATGAACCACGCCAAGCCCCGTTTGGCCGTGCCGACAAAGCGGCAAACTGGTTGCTGCGCGCACGTCTGTATCTGAATGCAGAAGTATATACCGGCAAAGCTGACTATGCCAACGCAAGAGATTATGCAGACAAAGTAATCAATTCATCTTATAAGCTATGTCCCGAATATCGTTTATTGTTCATGGCGGATAACGATGAAAACGCACAGGCGATGCAAGAAATTATCCTGCCTATCCGCCAGGATGGTATCAAAACACGTAATTATGGAGGGTCCACTTATTTGGTTAATGGTACCCGCACTGCCGGCATGCCACGTATGGGAACTACCAATGGATGGTCTTGTATCTTTTCACGCGCTGCATTAGTTAAAAAATTCTTCCCTGATCTTTCTCAAGTGCCGATGTTACCCGGCGACATTGAAGTGCCTGCAGCAGGAGAAATCAACACGGATGAAAAAATAGATGCTTTCGATGCCCAATATGGCACAAGAACAATAGATATGATCAAAGCGGCAGGCGATGACCGCGCCATGTTCTATTCAGGAATCGGTGGCGGTATCCGCAAAATCGAAACTGATGTCATATCCGGTTTTAAAGATGGATTATCTATCGTAAAATGGCAAAATATCCGCTCAGACGGACAACCGACACATCATACCGAATATCCCGATACCGATATTCCTTTGATGCGTTTGTCTGAAGCCTATTTGACCCGAGCTGAAGCCAAATTCCGCCTGGGAGAAGATGCAACCGAAGATATCAATACCCTCCGCAGACGCGCCAACTGTACCAGACTTGTTCAGACAGTGACCGAAAAAGAGATTATTGACGAATGGGCACGTGAGTTCTATCTGGAAGGACGCCGTCGTTCGGACTTGATCCGTTTCGATATGTTCACTAGCAATAAATATTTATGGGACTGGAAAGGTGGAGCAGCAACCGGAACTTCTGTTTCTTCTTTCTACAATGTTTATCCTATCCCGGCATCGGATATGAATAACAATCCGAATATGTCACAAAACACAGGATATTAATCAGTAGTTTCCGTTTAACAATTAAAATATGTATATTATGAAAAAGATATTCAACATATTGCTTCTTGCTGTATTCACCCTGTCCGTGTTTACAGCATGCGAAAAGGACGACGATAGCAATCCCGTTCTAAAAGAGCCTACCACCTTTTCACTCAACCTGCCGCCATATGCAGCCAACAATATCTACGACTTGAAAAATGCGAAGACAGTGGAATTGACTTGTTCACAGCCAGATTATGGTTTTCCGGCTGCTACAACATACAGTGTTCAGGTGGCGCTTAATTCTGAATTTACAGAAAAGACAGAAGAAAGTGAAGCAAACTATACCGAATTGACTACAACTTATTCTACAGCCAAAATGGATGTAGTGGCATCTGAACTGAATACGGCTATCATAGAATTATGGACTGCCCAGAATGAAGGAGCCGATTTCCCGACTACACCAATCAGCGTCTTTATCCGCCTGAAGGCTACCATTACAGATAGTGACCGGGGAGTGTGCATTTCTAATGTGATAGAATTGCCGAAAGTACTGGGCAACGCATCCACCGACAAGTTAGAAGCCCCCCAAACCATGTTCCTCGTTGGTTCTATGCTCGACACAGAATGGACTATCTGGAAACCAATGGTACAAGTCAGCGGATTGGACGGACAATTCTGGAGACTCATTTATTTCACAGCCGGTGATGAATTCAAGTTCGGAACCAAAGAAAAAGAATACATCGGTTCGGACGATACCCGTTTAACAATCACAGACAAAGCCGAGTCCGGTGTTATCGGCACCAACAGCGGTAATATAACTGTCAAAAACGCCGGTTGGTATGTAGTATTTATCAAAGCGGCAGTAAAAGGCAGTGATTATACATTTACCATGACATTCTATCCGGGCGAAGTATATCTGTTCGGAGCAACCAATGGAGGAACATGGGACTATAACGACACTTGGAAATTTACTGCTCCCGACAATAAAGACGGTTCATTCGTGTCTCCTGCCATGACAGCAAGCGGTGAAGCCCGTATCTGTGTTAAGACAGATGTCGACTGGTGGAGAACAGAATTTACACTCTGTAACGGTGAAATCTTCTATCGCGAAAACAATCCGGTCAATGACAGTTGGGGTAAAGATGTTGGTCCTGAGTATTCTATTCAAGGAGCAGCAGGCAAGACCATCCGACTCAACTTCACAGCCGGAACAGGAGAACTAAAATAATAACCTTAAAACGAAAGATTCATCATGAAAAAGCAATTTATATACGCAGGAATGTTTCTATTTACCATAGGATTCTCTGCTTGTAATGAAGACTTCAAGGACTGGGCTGCCCCCCAGTCCAATCCCCAAGAGGATAGTGCAGAACAAATGACAGCAACTTTCACAACCGGTCAAGATGCCAATATTAGCATGGATGAAGCCACTGCCGACTCGGTAGAAATTGTAAAATTAACTTCAACTACCGCTGTGGAAGGCAGTACCATAACTCTCAGTTCTTTACTATTCAACGATGATTACTCTTTACCCTTCACGACCAAAGACGGTACTGTAAAAGTAGCCTTGACGCAACTGGACAGTATTACCCAGGAAATATATAAAAGCCGTGCCAGTGTAGCACGCAATCTGCGTGTTATAGTCAAAGCAGCAGCCACCACTCCGGCCGGAGACGGTATCCAACTTTCGGGCAATGAAGTAAATATCACGCTAAAGCCGGGAGCAACACCGGCAGTAGACCCGAAAGGTTACTATGTAGTAGGTGCATTTACCGGCTGGAATGCAGAAGGCGCCTTGCCCATGACACTCGATCCCAACAATAAGAATGTCTATACATTGGAAACCGAAACGACAGAAGCCAATCAGAACTTTAAGATTTTCCCGGCTTCCGCCATCAACGGCAAAGATATTGACTGGGCACAGGCTTTAGGCGCTCAAAAAGATGGCGACACCGCCGCCGAAAACTTCCTGACTTGGAAAGTAGGTGATAAGGAAGCAGGAGCCATCATGGTGGAAGAAGCCGGTAAAATCAAGATTACAATCAATATGACCGATTTCCGCTATTCAGTAAAAGACAACAGTGCTCCCACAGAACTCTATATGACCGGAAGCGCATATAACTGGGGCAAGATATGGAAACAGTTTGTTCCCGTCAACGACACAAAAGGTGCCTTCTGGGGCATTTACTATTTCGCTGCCGATGACCAAGTGAAATTTGCTCCGCAAGCCGACTGGGGCAATGACTTCGGTTTTGCCGCCACTATTTCGCAAGCATCTGTCGACCGTGCCGGATTGTCGGATTCTGACGGAAACATCAAAGTGGGTAAAGCAGGCTGGTATCTGGTCTATGTATCAGTCATCGGTGATAACCGGGTGGTAGAGTTTGAAACACCCAATGTATATCTGATAGGAGATACCTCTCATGACGGTTGGAACGACCAGTTGGCAGAACAAGATTTATTCACCATCCCGACAGATGCAGACGGCTCATTCGTCTCACCGGCATTCGCCAAGAACGGAGAGCTCCGTATATGCGTACATCCCGAAGCCGCTGCTACCGACTGGTGGAGAACAGAATTTATTATCCTGAATGGTAAAATCGAATACCGCGGCAATGATGGAGACCAAGAAAGAGTACAAGGAAAAGCCGGACAAAAGGCATATCTGAACTTCTCGGACAACACCGGAAAAGTAGAATAACCAGTATACAGATTTTAAAAACCCTGAAAGCCGTCCTTCGTCCAAAAGGGCGGCTTTTTTTAATCAAGTCCATCATGAAGAAATATAAATTTCCCCTTTTACCGGGGTTATTGCTATCCTGCTTATTCATCGCCTGCTCGGATGACAATAAAGAAGATTTGCCCGACCTGCAGCCGGGCGAGGGCATGAACTACTCTCCCAAAACACCGGATGCCGACCAACCGCTGACCATCACCTTCAAAGCACCGACCTCTTCCGCCCTGTTCGGATACAAGGGGGAAGTATATATCCACACCGGCGTAGTGGGCGAAGGCGACTGGCAGTATGTCCCGGCCGAATGGAACCAGAACATAGATAAATGCAAGATGACAAAGCTGGAAGAAAATATATGGAGCATCACGCTGGAACCCGACATACGCCAATGGTTTCAGTCAGGCAAGACACCGATAGAAAAACTGGGCATCGTTATCCGTAGTTCAGACGGCAGCAAGAAGGGGATTGACATCGATTCCTTTGTGAAGGTCACAGACCATAAGTACCAAGGCTTCTCGCCGGCCGAAATTAAGCATGCAGCCCTGCCCGGGAATGTGGAAGAAGGCATCAACGTCATCAACAACACCACCGTGACTCTTGTACTCTATGACAAAGACACCGAAGGCAACCACAAAGACTTTGCACACGTCCTCGGCGACTTCAACAACTGGAAACTGACCAATAAGGAAGACTGCCAAATGTGTCGCGACGATGCCGCCGGATGTTGGTGGATAACCCTGAACAACCTCAACCCGACAAAAGAATATGCATTTCAATACTATGTAGGGACCAAAGGCGGTGAAGTCATCCGTTTGGCAGATGCCTACTGCGAAAAGATTCTCAACCCGGGGCATGACGATGACATCCCGGCATCCACCTATCCCGACAACAAAAGATACCCAAAAGGCGGAAAAGGAATTGTTTCGGTATTCAAGATACAACGAGACAACTATGCCTGGAGTGTACCCGATTTCAAGATGCAACATCCCAAACAACCGGTCATTTACGAAATGCACCTGCGCGATTTCACTGCCGACCATAGTATCAGTGGCGCCCTGCAGAAATTGGATTACCTGAAAAACATGGGCGTCGACGCCATCGAGTTGATGCCTGTTCAGGAGTTTGACGGGAACGACAGCTGGGGATACAACCCGTGTTTCTTCTTCGCCCTCGATAAGGCGTATGGCACCCCAAAAATGTATAAAGACTTCATTGACGCCTGCCACCGCAAAGGCATGGCCGTCATTCTCGATGTAGTATACAACCATGCCACCGGCAACATGCCTTTTGCCCGCCTGTATTGGGACAGCGCAAAGAACAAGACCGCGCGAAACAATCCCTACTTCAACACAGACGCCCCGCATCCTTACAGCGTCTTCCAAGACTTCAACCATGAAAGTCCCTTGGTGCGCAAGTTCGTGAAGCGCAACCTGAAGTTCCTGCTGGACGAATACAAGATAGACGGTTTCCGTTTCGACCTCACCAAAGGCTTCACCCAAACCGCATCTACCGAAGCCACCGCCTCCAACTACGATGCCGCCCGCATAGCCATCCTGAAGGACTACCACTCGGCAGTGAAGGCAGCAAAGAGCGATGCCCTCGTCATATTCGAGCACTTCTGCGAAAAGAAAGAAGAACAAGAATTGGCGGCAGAAGGGATATACCTGTGGCGCAACATGAACAATGCCTATTGCCAGTCTGCCATGGGTTGGAAAGAAAACAGCGGTTTCGACGGACTGTATGAGAGCACCCCTTCATGGGTAGGCTTCATGGAAAGCCATGACGAAGAACGCATGGGCTACAAACAAACCCAATGGGGAAACGGAGCCCTCCAAACCGACCTCCCAACCCGCATCAGCCAACTGGCCGCCAACGCTGCTTTCTTCTTCACCGTTCCGGGTCCCAAAATGATATGGCAGTTCGGCGAACTGGGATATGATTTCAGCATCAACAGTAACGAAACGGGAACAGCCGTCAGCGAAGAATACCGTACATCACGCAAACCCATCCGTTGGGATTATTACGAAAATGCCACACGCAAAGAACTCTTTGAGATATATAGCCAATTAATTGACTTGCGCAATGAAAAGCCATCCTTGTTCGAAGGAAACGCCACCCTGACATGGAGAGCAGGCGCATCTGATTGGGACCAAGGACGCTCCCTCTATCTTAGCGGAATTACCGGAGAAGCTATTGCTGTTGTCGGCAACTTCAGCAATACCGATGCGGATGTTACCTTCCCGGGCCCCATAGGAGAGTGGAGAAACTACTTCACCGGACAAAACGAAACTGTAACGGAAAAAGTCACTGTTCCCGCCAATCATTTCATTCTGTATACCCGTTTCTAACCGATTCGGGCACAGAACGAAATATAAATGAAGAAAAGCCATTTATTATCAAAATAAATATCCGAATAGTTTCTCATTCAAATCTTATTATGTACATTTGCCGAGCATTAAGTATTCTCATAGAAGAACAATATTACTTTTCCAACTTTATTCGCATGGTGACTAATGTAGAAATGTTTATCTTCATAAGATTCCTTATCGCATAATTTCCCTATTTTATTATTAAAACATTTATTTTAAAATGAACATTTTTATTGCAGGACTGAGCTATAATTTGAGCGAAGCCGAATTAGAAGAATTATTTGCAGAGTATGGAGAAGTAGTTTCAGCCAAAGTCATCATGGACAGAGAAACAGGCCGTTCCAAAGGATATGGATTTGTTGAAATGGCAGAAGATGAAGCCGGAAACAAAGCAATCGAAGCACTAAACGGCGCAGAAGTTGACGGAAAAACATTATCAGTATCAGTAGCACGTCCCAAGACAGAAGGACCGCGTCGAAGCTATAACAACAACGGTGGCGGTGGATACCATGGCGGAAACCGTGGCGGTGGATATGGCAACAGAGACAACAACTACGGCGGTGGTAATAGAGACAACAATTACGGTGGCGGAAGAAACAGATATTAATCTGTAGATTCCTCACTCCATATATCAAACGTGCGGAGATACTGAAAAGTATCTCCGCACGTTTGTTTTTATATTTTCCACGTCATATCAGCATTTCCCCAAAGGGGTAATCCCCATTTACTTACCTTTAAGCATGCTCTTCCCTACTCTTATGGTTTGGAGAAAAGCATATTGCGATTGCTTAACCACGTCCGTGGTTAAGTATAGTCACCTTGGTGGTTAACTTTAACCACCCTCGTGGTTAGACTTAACCACCTAGGTGGCTAAGCAATCATGAACCTGAAAACAGGTACAAAGCAACTAAGGAACAGGGGAATAGGCACACATAAATGACCGCCAACTTTATGCACGAGCCATGCAGCTGCTTTATAAGAACGAACGGTTAGGGGGTGAATGATGAAAAAGAGAAGGTATTGCGACAAGCTGTCAATCAACAAGATGAATCAGTTTGAATGCATTTTCCGCAAACTGTCAGGTTCTGTATATGCTTTTAATGTTGAACAATCAGTCTTGGAACAGTTTTTCTTTAATTATTATGAAGCGAAGAGATGTATAACGTTCAGAAATCGGATATAATGTCTGATTGAGCTTTGGCTGATGTGGAAGCGTTGGCGGGTTGCGAGGTTAGTTTTCAGACCCTTCCAAAAATACAGGCGTTTGTAGTGGAGATGTAAACGGTAGTAGCGAGTATTGTGTAAAAAGCTCATCTCAGTGGGGAGGTGGACCTGCATGCAGTGGTACGATTTAAATAATTTAGAATGGATTGTCGGATTATTTTTGAATGGTTCGACAATCCTTAAAATAGAATGGTTGGTAGGTTTACTGTTCGCTTTTTTTCTTTCTATCATGTAGCGTGAAAGAATGAATATCAGCAACTCGTACAGCCCTACTTCTGTCACGATAGGAGCTTCCTATACATTCGGAGCCACTATCGGAAGTAAGCAGGGAAGCGGAAGTAACAGCAATTATCACCAACCGTTTGTAGCAGAAAGAAGGGGGCTAAAAGACCGGAATCGTATACACCAAGCCGATGGAAAAGCGCTGAGTATCGGGGCTCACTGCTCCCAACGCCTTGGCACGGTCTGTCAAATGATGACCTTTATAAAGCATGTGAGCAAAGATTAGCAATTCACGATTACGCATCGGGAAATACTCCACACAAGCTTGGGCATTCCAGGTAGTACGGTAAAGACCTTTCTCAAAGATGCCGTTTGCCTTGTAAACACTTGCCGTTTCGTATGCTCCTTTGACATACACATTCCAATTGGGATGAATACGATAATCAAAATTGGCAATGGTGCTGAAGTATTCTGCATTCTCGGCTGTAGCAGGAGTAACCACGGCCGGACCTTGCAAATCACTGATTATGCCTTTACTATCCAGCCCTTCGCGAGAATACATCACATCAATATAGGCAATAACCGGACCTTTCTCATACACATTTCCCGCAGTCAGGTAATAAATATTCTTGCCTTCGGCCAGTTGTCCCCATGCGGCAGCATACCTCAGTTGAAGTGCTTTATCTACAAAAAGACCATTCCAATTCAAAGTGGTTATAATAGGAATCTTTGTCTTGTTGACTCCGGCAGGAAGCCCATAGACGTAAGTATCATTATCTTCACCGTTACGATTATTAAGCACTTGCAACACCAACTCTTGAGTCGGTGAGAAATTGAATGTGCCTGTTACTCCTGCCTGATAAGCAGGTACATTATCATTAAACTCACTGAATTCCCTCACTTTGATGGCATTTACATAATATTCATAACCGCCCAAAGAGAGAAACTGCTTACCCACTGTCAGGTTGAACCTATCAGACATTTTCCAGTTCATATACGCATATTCGATAGAAGAGGACAGATTATCCAGCGAGTGCGGATTACTGTATTTATTAAAAGACTGACGAAAATGATAAGAAAAGTCCTTTGTAAAAGAACCCAATATTTCCAAACGCACACGGTTCAGCTTAAAAGCAGCCTCATCCAGATTGCCATCTGTAAAATAAGCGGCTCCCGAAGTGTAAAACTCCAAATTCATATGTGCCGAAAGATTGGGATTAGTATTAGGGAATATACGCCCTAACAAACTTCGGATGGAATCATCCGGACTGATTAAAGGCTGCTCTTGTGCGCAAACAGAACATAAAGTGCACAACAGGATACAGCATGACAAGAATGTTCTTTTCATAATATATTTCTTAGTATTAGATTTAACAAAAACGATTGCCGACCTCCCTCCCGGCAAATAGTAAGGCGGACTGAATTAAATCAGCCCTCTCCTTTCAAGCTCTTCGGCTGCTATTTCCATTTCTTTATACCATTCTTCGCCAAACTTACGAATCAATGGTTCCTTCAAAAACTTATAAACAGGCAAGTTCTCTTTCTTTCCCAACAAAACAGCAGCCTTGCAGACATCCCAACGGTGATAGTTCACAGCCTTATAAGGACCATAATCACCGATGCGTATGGGATAAAGATGGCAGGAAACCGGTTTATAAAAATCAGTCTTTCCGGCTCGATAGGCTTTCTCAATAGCACAATAGCAATATCCCTTTTCATCATAACAGGTAAAGACACAATCCTTGTGATTGACAATGGAAGTCACCAAGTCGCCCTCTTCATCGGTATAAACGACTCCCTGTTTATCTATCACGGCACGTGCCTCGGGAGACAATTCCTCCCAAATAACCGGAAGTACTTCTTCCAACTTCTCCACTTCATCCAGTTCTACCGGAGCGCCGGCATCGCCTTCTATACAACATTCACCTTTGCAAGCATCCAAATTGCATAGAAACTTTTCACGAAACACGTCCAAAGATATTACAACATCATCTATCTGAATCATCTTATTACAACTAAAAAAGCGGGAGACGCAAAAGTTCTCCCGCTTCGTTTATCGGGTTTATTATATTACTTAATCAAATCTTTTCCAGTCATGTCGGCCGGCTGAGCCATACCCAGAATATGCAAAATAGAAGGAGCAACATCTGCCAATACACCATTTTCCACTTTGGCATTCTTGTTCTCTGTCACATATACAAACGGAACAGGATTCAAAGAGTGAGCAGTATTAGGTGTACCATCTTCATTCAGTGCATGATCGGCATTACCGTGGTCAGCAATGATAATCACTTCATAGCCATTAGCCTTAGCAGCTTCCACTGTATCTTTCACACATTCGTCAATAGCCTTTACAGCCTTTTCAATAGCTCCGTAAATACCGGTATGACCTACCATATCACCGTTAGCATAGTTAACTACAATGAAATCGAACTTTTGAGTATTGATAGCTTCCACCAACTTATCTTTCACTTCGTAAGCGCTCATTTCGGGTTTCAAGTCGTAAGTAGCCACCTTCGGAGACGGAACCAGAATACGCTCTTCAGCATCATACGGAGTTTCACGACCACCATTGAAGAAGAAAGTTACATGGGCATACTTCTCTGTTTCTGCGATATGAAGCTGAGTTTTGCCGTTGGCAGCCAAGTATTCGCCCAATGTGTTCTGAACATTTTCTTTATCAAACAAAATGTGAACGCCCTTAAATGATGCATCATACGGAGTCATGCAATAGAACTGCAAGCCCGGAATAGTATGCATACCCTGTTCAGGCATATCCTGCTGAGTCAGTACAACTGTTAATTCTTTAGCACGGTCATTACGATAATTGAAGAAGATAACCACATCACCTTCCTTGATGGTACCATCTACCGTAGAGTTGTTGATGGGTTTGATAAATTCATCGGTAACACCTTCATCGTATGATTCCTGCATAGCCTGCACCATGTCGGCTGCTTGCTTTCCTTTACCTTCAACCAATAAATCGTATGCTTCTTTCACACGTTCCCAACGCTTGTCACGGTCCATAGCATAGAAACGACCTACGATAGAGGCAATCTTTCCGGCTGACTGTTCGCAATGTGCAGTCAGTTGTTCGATAAAACCTTTACCACTCTTCGGGTCTGTGTCACGACCATCCATGAAACAGTGAATAAATGTATTCTCAAGGCCATATTCTTTAGCGATATCACAAAGCTTGAATAAGTGATCAAATGAACTGTGTACACCACCATTGGAAGTCAATCCCATGAAGTGAATATTCTTACCGTTTTCTTTAGCGTATGAAAAAGCAGAAACAATCTCAGGATTCTTCATGATGCTATTGTCAGCACAAGCACGGTTAATCTTTACCAAATCTTGGTAAACGATACGTCCGGCACCGATATTCAAGTGTCCCACCTCAGAGTTACCCATTTGTCCGTCAGGCAAACCAACATTTTCACCGCTAGCCTGCAACTCAGAGTGCGGATAATCAGCCAACAGACTATCCCAATAAGGAGTAGGAGTATTAAAGATTACATCGTCTTTACCTTGATCGCCGATACCCCAGCCATCAAGAATCATTAAAAGGGCTTTTTTGCTCATAATCTTATTTTTGTTTAAAGTTTATCCTTGCTTTTACAGGTGCAAAGGTACAAAAAAGCCCTGTCAATGAATCATGTTTCACTTTTTTTTTATTGTGGAAGTTCGAAGATAAAACGCAACCCGTCTTTAAATTCTTCATCTTTCCATAAATGAGCATTCATGCATTCAGCAATCATTTTGCATACGAGCCAAGTCACATCATCATTGGTACCTGCAGAGACTGCACCGGCGACAGATATATTTCCTGTTCCGGCTATCAAAACCGAAGCTACATTCTTCTCCGGATTTAAGCAATAAGAGACAACGATGCGTCCTTCTTCCGTTATTTGGTTGATACAGTTCAGAATAGTTCTTCAAGGTCACATAATAAGCCATAATCTCACGCAAAGCCTCTTCTTTGTGATACTCGTCTTTCTTTTCCAAAGCAACCTGATAAAGTTTCTTTGCCCATTGTAAATGCTCTGCCCCACGGGTAGCATCCACAGAGTCCGTCAAAACTTCCATCTCATTTTCTTTGTCGATAACAACGTTCAGACTTTTGCCCGAACTGCTCTTTGTTCAGTGCGTGTACCTGAAGAGTTTCAAAGGACAATCCCAAGAACAGGATTAATAAATAGAGGTTTCTCATCACCTTTAAAGTGTTTGACTCATTTTAATATCGACCCAAGTGACAAACGTAACCAATTGCCACATATCATCCAACACAATTTAAGATATTATTCCTGCAAAAGATAAATATAATGATTAATCTCTGCAAAACCGTGTTGCAAAACATACCAAATCATATTGTTGTTTATAAATAAATTACATTCCTTTGCATCGGGACAGTTCAGCACAGTTGGCGTCTGAATTAAATTCTTGAATAGCACATGAAAATAACCTTTGGACAACAGACAACGAAAGTAAAACAATTGGCAGATTTAATCAGCCAAGAAATCTCCATGGGTACCTATAAATCAGACAGTGCATTGCCCTCTATCAATCAATTAAGCCGTAATTATCATGTTTCGAGAGATACAGTATTCAAAGCTTTTATCGACTTGAAAGATCGCGGCATGATTGATTCCACTCCCGGAAAAGGGTACTATGTCACTAACAAACTGAAGAACATTTTATTGCTGCTGGATGAATACTCCCAATTCAAATATTCACTTTACAACAGTTTCATCAAGAAATTATCGATTAATTATAAAGTGGACCTGCTTTTCCACCAATATAATGAAAGACTGTTCAACACCATTATCCGCGAATCATCGGGAAGATACAATAAATATATCGTGATGAACTTCGACAATGAAAAGTTCTCCAGCAATCTTTATAAGATAGAGCCGTCCAAACTATTGCTACTGGACTTCGGAAAATTCGATAAAAAGGAATATTCGTATGTATGCCAGGATTTTGATGATGGATTTTATCAGGCATTGAACTGTCTGGAAAAGCAATTGGGCAAATATGAAAGACTCATCCTTTTGCTTCCCAGCGAAAGCAAGCATCCCGGCAGCAGTGGCAGGTATTTTATAAAGTTTTGCCGTGAGAAACAACTGAAAGGAGAAATTATTGACAATACCGATGAAATAAACATAAAGAAAGGAGAAGCATATATAGTCATACGCCAGATAGATGTGGTAAATATCATTAAGAAAAGTCGCGCCGAAGGATTAAAATGCGGAAGCGATTTCGGAGTATTGGCCTACAATGACACTCCCTCTTATGAAGTAATCGATCAAGGCATCACTTCCATAAGTATTGACTGGGAGCAAATGGGAAAGCTGGCAGCAGATTTTGTTCTGTCCGGCAAAGAAATAAAAGAATACCTGCCGACAGAAGTACACATCAGGCATTCTTTATAACAGAAAAACAGGAATAAAAAGCATATAGTTAAAAACTTATTATCAACAATATCATGAAAAAGTATCCGAAAATCGGGATTCGTCCCACTATCGACGGCCGCCAGGGCGGTGTTCGTGAAAGCCTTGAAGAAAAGACTATGAATTTGGCAAAAGCTGTTGCCGAACTGATTTCTACTAACCTGAAGAATGGTGACGGCAGTCCCGTGGAATGTGTCATTGCCGACAGCACCATCGGACGTGTAGGCGAAAGCGCCGCCTGTGCCGAGAAATTTGAACGCGAAGGCGTAGGAGCCACCATCACCGTAACCAGTTGCTGGTGCTATGGTTCCGAAACAATGGACATGAACCCGCATTGGCCCAAAGCCGTATGGGGATTCAACGGAACAGAACGTCCGGGAGCCGTATATCTGGCAGCAGTATTGGCAGGACATGCGCAGAAAGGTCTTCCTGCTTTTGGCATCTACGGACATGATGTACAAGATTTGGATGACAATACCATTCCGGCAGATGTAGCCGAAAAACTGTTGCGTTTTGCCCGCGCTGCCATGGCTGTTGCCAATATGCGTGGAAAGAGCTATCTTTCTTTCGGCAGTGTCTGCATGGGTATCGCCGGTTCTATCGTAGACCCAAACTTCTTCCAAGAATATTTGGGTATCCGCAATGAAAGTGTGGATGAAACAGAAATCCTGCGCCGCATGGAAGAAGGTATTTACGACCACGAAGAGTATGCCAAAGCAATGGCATGGACTGAAAAATATTGTAAGTCCAATGAAGGTGAAGACTTTAAGAACCGTCCCGAAAAACGTAAAACCCGTGAACAGAAAGATCAGGACTGGGAATTCATTGTCAAGATGACCCTCATCATGCGCGACCTGATGACCGGCAACCCCAAACTGCGCGAGATGGGATATAAAGAAGAAGCCATCGGACACAATGCCATTGCTGCCGGCTTCCAAGGACAACGCCAATGGACAGACTGGAAACCTAACGGTGACTTTACCGAAGCATTGCTAAACACTACTTTCGACTGGAACGGTATCCGCGAAGCCTTTGTCTTGGCAACCGAAAATGATGCCTGCAACGGTGTTGCCATGTTATTCGGTCACTTGCTGAGCGGCTGTGGTCAGATGTTCTCGGACATCCGCACTTATTGGAGCCCCGAAGCTGTAAAACGCGTCACAGGCAAAGAACTGACCGGAATGGCTCAGAATGGTATTATCCACCTTATCAACTCAGGCGCAACGACATTGGATGCTACCGGCGAAAGCCGTAATGCCGCCGGAGAACCTTGCATGAAGCCCAATTGGGAAATGACCGAAGCGGATATGGAAGCCTGCCTGAAGGCAACAACCTGGTATCCGGCAGACCGCGATTATTTCCGTGGTGGCGGTTTCTCTTCCAACTTCCTTTCAAAAGGCGGTATGCCTGTAACTATGATGCGTCTCAACCTGGTCAAAGGCCTTGGTCCCGTATTGCAGTTGGCCGAAGGATGGACAGTAGACATTGATCCGGAAATCCACAATATATTGAATATGCGTACCGACCCTACTTGGCCTACCACCTGGTTCGTTCCGCGCTTGTGCGACAAACCGGCATTCAGAGATGTATATTCAGTAATGAACAACTGGGGTGCAAACCACGGTGCCATCAGTTACGGTCATATCGGACAAGACCTTATCACACTGGCTTCTATGCTCCGCATCCCGGTATGTATGCATAATATAGAAGACGATAAGATTTTCCGCCCGGCAGCATGGAATGCTTTCGGTATGGATAAAGAAGGTTCGGACTACAGAGCTTGCGCTACTTACGGACCTATCTATAAATAACAATTACACTGTCAGGACACAAAGTATTGTGTCCTGACAGTCAATGAATACCCTATTATACTTTGAAAAAACAAACCATGAAAGATACAGACCAACCTATTTTGCATAAAGACGGAGTCAGCTATATATTGCCTTTTATACTAGTCACCTGCTGCTTTGCCTTGTGGGGATTTGCCAATGACATTACCAATCCGATGGTAAAGGCTTTCTCTAAGATTTTCCGAATGAGCGTCACTGACGGTGCCTTGGTACAAGTCGCCTTCTACGGAGGATATTTCGCCATGGCATTTCCGGCAGCAATGTTCATTCGCAAATATTCCTATAAGGCAGGCATTCTTCTAGGACTAAGTCTTTATGCCGTAGGAGCCCTCCTATTCTTCCCTGCAAAAATGACAGGCAGTTATTATCCTTTCTTATTGGCTTATTTCATTCTGACTTGCGGACTCTCATTCTTGGAGACCAGTTCCAATCCATATATTTTGTCGATGGGAACAGAAGCCACCGCCACCCGACGGCTCAATCTGGCTCAGTCTTTTAATCCCATGGGCTCCCTGCTGGGCATGTATGTGGCCATGAATTTCATTCAGGCAAAACTCAATCCGATGGACACGGCAGAACGTGCACAGCTGACTCCAACCGAGTTTGCCGCGGTACGGGATTCCGACCTTTCGGTATTGATAGCTCCTTACCTCACCATTGGAATCGTCATATTTATCATGCTTTTGGTGATTCGCTTTACTAAAATGCCAAAGAACGGCGACCAGTCACACAGTATTAATCTCGGCCCCACCCTTAAACGTATTTTCTCCATTCCCCACTATCGGGAAGGAGTTGTGGCACAATTCTTCTATGTCGGTGCCCAAATCATGTGCTGGACTTTCATCATCCAATACGGCACTCATTTATTTATGTCACAAGGTATGGAAGAGAAGGCAGCAGAAGTACTCTCACAAGAGTATAATATCATTGCAATGATTATCTTCTGCATCAGCCGGTTTGTATGTACCTTCATCTTACGTTATCTCAATCCCGGAAAACTTCTGGCCATACTTGCAGTGGCAGGATGTTTCTTCACGGCAGGTGTTATTTTCTTCCAAAATATTTGGGGTATGTATTGCCTGGTAGCAGTCTCCGCCTGCATGTCATTGATGTTCCCCACAATCTACGGTATCGCTTTGACCGGCTTAGGAGATGATGCCAAGTTCGGTGCTGCCGGTTTGATTATGGCAATTCTGGGCGGTTCGGTGCTTCCCCCGTTACAAGCAAGCATCATCGACATGCATACGCTTTGGAATATGCCTGCGGTAAACCTATCATTTATCCTGCCGTTCATTTGTTTTGTGGTGATTGTCATTTATGGACATCGCTCTTACAGACGAGGGCAATATTAAAGCCCCCCGACCGAGAAATCAGCAATCAATAGCGTGATGATTTCTCGGTCGGAGAGATATTATAAATGCATTGTTTCAATGTAGGATAAGACGATATTTAGATACCTTCGGGTGTCTTGTGGCCTCTCTTTATGTGGAATAAAAAGATGACTTATGGAGTAATCTTTATTTAATACAAAAATAAATGGCTCATTTAGATTTTCCAATGAAATACCCAAGGAATCTATCCTATAGATAGGATAGGACAAATTATTAATACGTTTGAATATTAATAAATCATTTCGATTATGATAAGAAGCCAGTATATGAATTTGTTGTTTCTCCTTTTTGTTCAAATGATTATCAATGCAGGAAAACAGACTATCTATACATACATTACAATTTAATTCAGAATACCGTATAATTATCCTTCCACCCTCTTTTATCACATTGCTTAAAGTGTATTCCTTATTGTTAACATCATAAATAATCTTATTGGAATCCAATACTGAGCCTTCATTACCAAGAAGCTCAAATTGTTCTTCACGTAGCAAATACAATATTTCTTTTTCTAAAGAATAACTGTTGTAGCTCATTCTGCCATTCTTATCCGGGTGGACAGATAAAAAACTGCCTAACATTAAAGAAACGATAATAAATATGGCAAAACTCTTTTTCATTTTATTTCTTGAAATAATACAATAAGATTATTGGATTATCATCCATCTTCAAATCTTTGCAGAAAGGAATGAGATTATCCCCTATATTTGTAACTTTGCCTTTACAATACCCCTTCTTCTCCAACCATTCTTGTTCAGTACGTTCATGAAAAGAATCATATATAGACGCTGCATCTATGGCACCAACAAGATATTGTTCTGTAGCACCGACAATAGGTCGTGTAAATGGGAATATCGAGTTTATGCTATTCAACAGCAGAGGTCTCATTATAGTTTTTTTACTTGCAATATGATAAAATAAGTGATAGTTTAAGTTCTTTAGCACACACGATGCATATATATAGTCTGATGTAATTGCATAAGTATCTATTATCACATATTTTCCTTCTTCTATCTCTCGCGGCCATATATTTTCATTCCCTTTTCTAATCAATTCTTGAGGAACCGCCTTACCATTTAAATCTATGATATATTCATACTTCATTTCACCCTCCGGTGAAATTGAAAAAATAGTATCACTCCATGTCTTTTTATAATAGAGTGTATCCGAAAATGAAGCCAGACTGTTTCTTTCTAAAATGTTTTGGTATTTTTCCTTTTCTTTGTATGCTAACCGGTTATTCACCTTAAAACAAGAATCCGTCTGCCACAAGGAATAATTCAGAATTTCAGGAAAATGATAATTGAAAGCGTTTATACCAAAAAATACATAATTGTTTGTAGAAAAGCGGTGTAATTGTATACATGAAAAAGGAAGTTGTCTGATATCCTTTAAAATACCATCCAAAGTATAGATGAATATTTTGCTTTGAAATTGGTCTAAAATCAAAACTTCGTTTTCAGAGATACAAAAGTCAGTCACTTCCCTTTGCATCTCAGGACCTTCCCCATACTGCCCAATAACATTCAGATATTTCCCTTCCAATGTAAAACGCTTTACTGATTTGGTCTTGAACTTATCAAGTACATACATACAGCTGTCTACGACAATGACTTTATCAACAACCCCTACCAAAGATTCTTCGGTAGTTTCCAATCGGACAGCAATCACCGTATCAAATAATTCATGCATTAGGCAATAACCCTCAGAGTTAAACTCACCAGCATGAATAGTGATATTTTTTCCTGCCGAAACAGCAACCTCATGAAAAGATTCAGAGATGTAATCGTCCGACTGTATGCCCCTGAACAATGTTTCTGCCCTCTTTTGTCGGGAACATGAAAGCAGGAGCATGGATATTAAAAAAAAACACAAATACTTCATGTCAACATCCGGCCGATGCCAAACATGTTCCGGCTCCATATCCGCACACCTTTTTGTTATACTCCGTCCATGTGGCTGTCTGAGTCTCACTCACCGTTACCCCTGTTCCCGGTATCCCTATTGTAACAGAAGTGCCTGACGTTTTGGTATAAGTACAATCCGTGGTGTATTCTTCCCAATTAGTACCCCGAGGACCGCGTACAAATTTGCCATCATCAGCTAACGCCTCCAAATCAGTAAGTAACGGTAGCTTTTCAATCTCTTCACTATTGGCTTTAAATACAAAATACATATTTGCACCAACGGTGAAAATTAAGATGAATCTTAAAAAAAATCTTTTTGTTTTCATAGTATATCATATTTCTATATTCTACAAATATATGAAAAAGAAATAAGACAGAAAAGCATTCCGTAAAAAAAATAAGAACAAATTTAGAACTTAATATCTCAGTCAAAATAACAAGCGATTTCAGCCAATCAGTCTAAGTAGCACAGTTCTTGCCCCCCAAGAACAAAACCTCTGTATCCGTCTGCAATCCTAGTTAGTTTCATTACGTTGAAATTCTAATTTCATCGCCATAAAACTAAAGTTTTTAATGCCTGATACCGGGATGCCTACGACATTTCTTTTTATGGTTTTTCCATTGCTTTGCTCAGCGCACACCGCACTTCCTTTATCACTTCCGGGCTATCAGTGGCAAAGGGTTGCCGAATAATTTCGGTACGTTGCATGTCAAGGTTCATTTCTACAGTTTTCATAAGCGGGTTCTCCTAATATAAACATAATAAGTTTCCCCTAGCCGGAATAGATTATAGACAATAGTTAATGCAATTTTCGATATTCGCCAAAAAGTAAGTGGATTATCTTCTGCATCTACATAAAGTATTCATCACAATGCGTCCGCTTTAAAACTGCAACTCCAATTGCGAATCTTCTCCCAAAAGGTTGAATGTCATCCGATGGTAAGGAGTCGTGCCATATTCCCTGATGGCCGCACGATGCTTCTTGGTGGGATATCCCTTATTAGAGCTCCAGTCATAATAAGGATACTCTTCATGCAAAGCCTTCATATAGTCATCACGATACGTCTTTGCCAGAATAGATGCAGCCGCAATAGAAAGATATTTGCCATCTCCTTTCACCACCGTGGTATGCGGTACATCCTGGTACTTTTTAAAACGATTTCCATCTATCAACAGATGTTGGGGCTTCAGTTTCAATCCGTCTACAGCACGATGCATAGCCAGAAATGAAGCATTCAAAATATTTATCTCATCAATCTCTGCAGGTGTCACCACTCCCACTGCCCATGCCAAAGCTTCCTTTTCTATCACTTCACGAAGAGCATACCGCTGATGTTCGGTCAACTGTTTGGAGTCATTCAACAACTCATTTTTAAAATCTTTTGGTAAGATAACAGCAGCGGCATAAACCGAACCGGCCAAACACCCACGACCGGCCTCATCGCATCCGGCTTCTATCAATTCTTTATTTAAATAAGGCAATAACATACGATTCCTGTTTTATTTCTTGTCTGCAAAGATACCCTTTTTAAAAAATAAAATCATTAGGCAGTCTCAAAATAAACGGTTAATTTTGTCGCAGAAAACATCAGTTTATTATAAAAACGTCAAATATATTTCGTATACCACACACTTACAGAAAAGAACATATATTTGCAGCAAAACAAGAAAAAATATGTTTATTATTATAGGAATTATGTTTGCCGGGATGTTACTCGGCTTTCTGCTACGCAAACAACGACTATCGTGGATACACAAGGTCATTACTGTTTTTATTTGGTTACTGCTTTTTCTGCTGGGAATAGATGTGGGTAGTAATCAAGAGATTATCAACGGATTACATACTATCGGTTTGGAAGCTGTCATCCTCACATTGGCAGCCGTACTGGGTAGCGTCACTGCTGCCTGGGCATTATGGTATATGGTATATAAAAGAAACAGGAGGAGCGAAGCATGAAAGGAAGCCTGATTATTATCTCTTTTTTTATTATTGGCACGCTGTGTGGAGTTTATCATTTGATTCCATACGACTTTACGCAAAGCAATTTAAGCTATTATGCCCTATGCGCATTAATGTTCAGTGTGGGCATCAGCGTGGGAAATGATCCGCAGACACTCCGTAATTTCCGTTCACTCAATCCACGGCTTATATTCTTACCTGTCATGACCATTCTAGGCACATTGGCAGGATGCGCAGTAATCAGTTTATTCCTCCCCCACCGTTCTTTATCGGATTGTCTGGCTGTCGGCTCCGGATTCGGTTACTATTCATTGTCAAGCATCTTCATAACCGAATATAAAGGAGCGGAATTAGGAACTATTGCCTTACTGTCCAATATATCGCGTGAGATTATTACACTGCTGTTTGCACCTTTGCTTGTAAGATGGTTTGGAAATCTTGCCCCCATATCATCCGGTGGAGCAACCACTATGGATACAACCCTGCCTATTATCACAAGGACAGCGGGGGAAAGTTTTGTGGTCGTTTCTATTTTCCACGGATTTGTGGTAGATTTTAGTGTACCGTTTTTGGTCACCTTATTTTGTTCGTTTCCATAAGTTTTACCACCTATAGGATAAACAAACCCCATAAAGCTTACCAATAGACATAATTCAGGCACGGATTACACAGAAAACACAGAAAGAAATTCATCCGTGTAATCCATGAAATCCGTGCCTGAAGAATCGAAGGCACCATAACAGGCAAGGTATCAGAACATTTTGCTGACACGTTCGATGCCGGCAGCCAAAGCTTCTACCTCCTCTTTTGTATTATAAAGTCCGAAAGAAGCACGCACTGTCCCTTCTATGCCCAAACGAATCATCAACGGCTGTGCACAGTGATGACCGGTGCGAACGGCAATGCCCAATCGGTCGAGCAAGGTCCCCATATCCAAATGATGAATATTCCCTACCAGAAAAGAAATGACCCCGCTCTTGTGTTCTGCCTCACCAAAGATGCGCATTCCTTCTATAGATTTCAAACGTTTCATGGCATACGCTGTCAATTCGTTCTCATAGGCAGCAATCTTGTCCATTCCGATAGCCGATACATAATCAAGCGCTTTTGCCAATGCCGTAGTACCGATATAATCAGGCGTTCCGGCTTCAAACTTAAAAGGAAGTTCATTGAAAGTGGTTTTCTCGAAGCTGACATTCTGTATCATTTCCCCTCCTCCCTGATAAGGCGGGAGTTTATCCAACCATTCCTCCTTTCCATAGAGTACTCCTACCCCCGTAGGCCCATATATCTTATGCCCGCTAAATGCAAAGAAATCTGCATCCAAGTCCTGCACGTCCACTTTCATGTGAGGTACGCTCTGCGCACCGTCTATCAAGACAGGGACACCGTGACTGTGAGCCGTTGCAATCATCTCCTTCACCGGATTCACAGTACCGAGCACATTGCTAACATGCACCAAACTCACCAATTTTGTACGTTCAGAAAAAAGTTTCTCATACGCATCGATAAGCAGTTCGCCTTTATCATTCATCGGGATAACCTTCAGCACAATACCTCTTTTCTCAGCCTGTAACTGCCAGGGAACGATATTACTGTGGTGTTCCATGGTAGAAACAATCACCTCGTCGCCTTCCTTCATCTGACTTTCGGCAAAGGAAGAAGCCAACAGGTTGATACTTTCAGTAGTTCCCCGTGTAAACACGATTTCATTCGAACTGCGTGCATTGATAAACTTACGGACTGTTTCACGCGAGGCTTCGTGTAACTCGGTGGCCTGTTGGGAAAGGAAGTGCACACCGCGATGCACATTGGCATTAACCGAATAATATTCATCGGTAATAGCTTCTACGACACAACGCGGTTTCTGTGTGGTTGCCCCGTTATCCAAATAAATCAGCGGTTTGCCATATACTTCCCTACCCAATATCGGAAAGTCTTCTCTTATTTTCTGTATATCGTACATAGTTAGTCCTTTCTATTTACACATAGCACATCCCCGGCACTTATTCAGTTCGCCACGGAAACGTTTTTCCACTAACAAGTGCAGGCGGTCTTTCAACGCCTCCAGACGGATGGTGTCAATTACTTCATTCACAAATGCAAACATCAACAACAGTCGGGCTTCGTGAAGACTGATACCGCGTTGCTGCATATAGAACAACGCATTTTCATCCAACTGTCCCACGGTTGCTCCATGTGAACACTTCACATCATCTGCATAAATCTCCAGTTGAGGCTGAGTATACATGTGTGCATCACGTGTGGCGCAAAGATTGCGGTTAGTCTGTTGGGAATTGGTATGCTGTGCTCCCGGACGCACCAAAACCTTTCCTGCAAAAGCACCGATAGCCTGATCATCCAACACATACTTGAACAGTTCGTTGCTGGTGCAGTCACTCACTTTATGGTCGATAAACGTATGGTTGTCCACCTGCTCGTTCTTATCAGCAATAGCCATGCCGCAAAGATTGATTTCGGCCCCCCGTCCCGACAAGGTTACTTCCGTCGTATTGCGGGTAGTACCGTTATGCAAGGTCATTCCGTTCAGCAATACATTGCTGTTGGCTTCCTGATTCACATACAGATTGCTGAAACGCACACTGCTGGTATGAGTTTCTTCAAGCTCATATAAATCAAAGACTGCATTTTCGCCGATATGAGCTTCAATCACCTGTGTAGAGAGGAAGTTAACGTTATCCATCGCATGGTCGCATACCAACAGGCGGGCTTGTGCCCCATCTTCCAACACAATCAAGATACGGCGATTCACCATAAAGTTGACATCTGCACGAAGAATATTCACCAACTGAATCGGCTTGTCTATGACTACCCCTTTGGGGACGTAGAGCATGAAGCCATCCTGTGCAAAAGTTGTATTGAAGGCAGTTATTCCATCCTTGGCAGTATCGGCCAACTTACCATAATACTTCTTTACCAATGCAGGATGTTGTTCGGACAGTTCTTTCAGGCTGCCTAGCAACACACCTTCCGGCAACTGCGGCTTAGTCAATGATTTATTGTAGAAAGCATCGTTCACTACAAAGTAAAGGGAAGTGCTCATATTAGGCACATCACACTTAAACACTTCGTATGGGTTCACAGGTATATCAAGTCGATTCAGATTTAAGCCATAATCAGGCTCAAACAACTTATTTGCATCGATATACTTATACTTTTCCTGTTTACGAGTAGGGAATCCCAATCGTTCAAAATCAGCAAACGCCTGTGCACGGGGAGCATTCAACACCTCGGCACTATGCTTGCATATCATTGCTTCGCATTGGGAAAAGAGGTCAATATATTGTTGTTCTGCTCTCATAATTATTCTCCTAATTCTGCTTTAATCCAATCGTAACCGCGCTTTTCCAATTCCAATGCCAGCTCAGGACCGGCAGTCTTCACAATACGACCTTTGTACAGCACATGAACGATATCCGGTTTGATGTAGTCCAGCAGACGTTGGTAGTGAGTAATCACGATACAGCTGGTTTCGGGAGTTTTCAACTTATTCACACCTTCCGCTACGATACGTAAAGCATCGATATCCAATCCGGAATCCGTCTCGTCCAAAATACTTAACTTCGGTTCGAGCATTGCCATCTGGAATATCTCGTTACGTTTTTTTTCTCCACCCGAAAAGCCCTCATTCACCGAACGATTAGCCAACTTATTATCCAATTCGACAACTGCACGCTTCTCGCGCATCAATTTTAAGAATTCGCTGGCAGTCAAAGGCGCCAAACCTTCATACTTCCGTTTTTCGTTCACCGCAGCACGCATAAAATTCACCATGCTCACGCCTGGAATTTCTACCGGATACTGAAATGAAAGAAACAAACCTTCATGACTACGGTCTTCAGGACTCAAAGCCAATAAATCTTTTCCTCCAAATGTAACCGAACCTTTCGTCACTTCGAAAGCCGGATTCCCTACCAATACAGATGACAGTGTACTCTTACCGGAGCCATTCGGTCCCATGATAGCATGAACCTCACCTTTCTTTATATTCAGATTAATACCTTTCAATATTTCTTTGCCATTAATACTGGCATGCAAATCTTTTATCTCTAACATAATCCTTTATCTTTTTATTTATCCTACGCTTCCTTCCAACGAAATAGCCAACAGCTTCTGAGCCTCCACAGCAAACTCCATCGGAAGTTTATTGATAACTTCTTTAGCATAACCGTTCACAATCAGCCCGATGGCATCTTCTGTCGGAATACCGCGCTGATTACAATAGAACAACTGGTCTTCGCTGATTTTGCTGGTCGTTGCCTCGTGCTCTACCACAGCCGTTTCATTGTGAATATCCATGTAAGGGAAAGTATGTGCACCACAATTACTGCCCAAAAGCAAAGAATCACACTGACTGTAATTACGCGCATTCTCGGCTTTCTCTGCCACACGCACCAATCCACGATAAGAATTCTGGCTTTTACCTGCACTGATACCTTTGCTCACAATCGTAGAACGTGTATTTTTACCCAGATGAATCATCTTGGTACCGGTATCGGCCTGCTGATAGTTATTGGTTACAGCAACAGAATAGAATTCCGCCGTAGAATTATCTCCACTCAGGATACAACTCGGATACTTCCACGTAATGGCCGAGCCTGTTTCCACCTGTGTCCAACTCAACTTGCTGTCCACTCCTTTACAATGACCGCGCTTGGTCACGAAGTTATAAATACCTCCTTTGCCTTCCGCATCCCCCGGATACCAGTTTTGGACAGTGGAATATTTCACTTCGGCACGGTCGTGTACCACAATCTCCACAATAGCAGCATGCAACTGATTCTCATCACGCTGCGGAGCCGTACATCCTTCCAGATAAGATACATAACTGTCGTCATCCGCCACAATCAATGTACGTTCAAACTGTCCGGTATTTGCCGCATTGATGCGAAAATAAGTAGAAAGTTCCATAGGACAGCGTACTCCTTTCGGAATATACACAAACGAACCATCGCTAAATACAGCCGAGTTTAATGCAGCAAAGAAATTATCACGATAGCCCACTACCGAGCCCATATATTTCTGTACCAAATCCGGATGTTCCTTCACTGCCTCACTAAACGAACAGAAAATAATGCCTTTCTCCAACAACGTCTCGCGAAAAGTAGTTTTTACCGATACAGAGTCCATGACCGCATCTACCGCCATACCACTCAGCTGGCGCTGTTCGTGCAGAGGAATACCTAATTTATTAAAAGTCTTAATCAGTTCCGGATCTACTTCATCCAAGCTCTTGGGACCTTCCTTTTTCTTGGTCGGGTCGGCATAATAAGAAATAGCCTGATAATCTATTTCGGGAATCGTGAGGTGTGCCCATGTAGGCATCTCCATTGTAAGCCAATGGCGGTATGCTTTCAATCGGAATTCCAACAGCCATTCCGGTTCCTCTTTCTTGGCAGAAATCAACCGAATGACATCCTCATTCAACCCCTTCTCTATAATATCTGTGTGAACATCCGTAGTAAAGCCATATTTATACTTCTCCTGCGTCAGCTCTTTCACATATTTATTGGGTTCTTCTTGCATATCTTATATTTCTATTAATTGTTCTGTTACATTTTTGAATACCGGGAAAAAGATACCGGACAAATCTCTTATTGAATAATATAACACCGACTCCTGCTTCTTTGTTGCATCTATCATCTCATCTTTCGGGTCAATATATTCCAATACATGGATAGCTAACCCTATCAGTATCATATATTTCAAAGCCCCCAATCCACTTCCCAGCCAACGGTTCAACCATCCCAAACGGACAGCATCCAAAGCCTTCGTCAAAAAAGAGGCAACCAATACAAAGCCTAACGGCACCGCCACCCAAATAAGAACAAATGCCAATATCTGGGCAATAACGGTCGATGTTCCCAAAACAGGAGCAAGCTTTTCGGCAACGGAGGCAAATAAAGCCCGCGCCACAAGAAGTCCTGCTATCAACCCGACAATAGAAGCCAGTTGCTTCACAAATCCTTTCATCAAGCCCTGTATCACTCCAACACCTATCACCACCAATATAATAATATCTATTGTCGTCATCTTTATGATATAAAAAAGGCACGGATTACACGGAAATACACGGTTTTTATAAATACCATCCGTGAAATCCGTGTAATCCGTACCTGAAAAAATTATTATAGAGTCTGTTTAACTTCTACTTCTTCGTAAGTTTCAATGATATCTTCAACCTTGATATCATTGCAGTTTGTCAAACTGATACCACATTCAAAGTTAGTACCGACTTCCTTCACATCATCCTTGAAACGCTTCAACGCGTTGATAGTACCTGTAAATACTACAATACCATCACGAATCAAACGAGCCTTATCCGAACGCTTCACCTTACCGGTCTTCACCATCGCACCGGCAACAATACCTACCTTGCTGATGTTGAACACCTCACGCACTTCGATGGTAGCAGTTACCTGTTCCTTCAATGTAGGAGCCAACATACCTTCCATCGCAGCCTTCACTTCCTCGATAGCATCGTAGATAACAGAATATTTACGGATATCTACACCATCTTGTTCTGCCATCTTAGCAGCAGCACTCGAAGGACGCACTTGGAAACCAACAATAATTGCATTCGAAGCTGCAGCCAAGGTAACATCAGACTCAGAAATCTGACCTACACCTTTATGGATTACGTTAACCTGAACCTGCTCGGTAGACAACTTAATCAAGGAATCGCTCAATGCTTCCACTGAACCGTCGACGTCACCCTTAACGATGATGTTCAACTCATGGAAATCACCCAATGCCAAACGGCGTCCGACTTCATCCAATGTCAATATCTTCTGAGTACGCAAGCCCTGTTCACGCTGCAACTGTTCACGCTTATTGGCAATTTCACGGGCTTCCTGTTCGGTATCAATCACATGGAAAGTATCACCTGCGGCAGGAGCACCATTCAGCCCCAGAATCAATACCGGCTCAGAAGGACCGGCTTCTTTAATGCGCTGGTTGCGTTCATTGAACATAGCTTTCACCTTACCGTATGAAGTACCTGCCAACACGATATCTCCCATGCGGAGTGTACCGTTCGACACAAGGATAGTAGCTACATAACCACGCCCCTTATCCAATGTTGACTCAATAATAGAACCGGTAGCCTTACGGTCAGGATTAGCCTTCAAATCAAGCATTTCTGCCTCCAACAATACTTTTTCAAGCAATTCGTGTACACCCGTACCCTTCTTTGCCGAGATATCTTGCGACTGGTATTTACCTCCCCATTCTTCTACAAGGAAGTTCATAGCAGCCAATTCTTCTTTAATCTTATCAGGATTAGCATGCGGTTTATCTACCTTATTAATAGCAAACACAATAGGTACGCCGGCAGCCATAGCGTGATTAATCGCTTCTTTGGTTTGCGGCATCACATTATCATCGGCAGCTACAATAATAATAGCAATATCCGTTACTTTCGCACCACGGGCACGCATCGCTGTAAATGCTTCGTGACCCGGAGTATCAAGGAAAGTGATACGGCGTCCGTCTTCCAGCTTCACGTTGTATGCACCGATATGCTGGGTAATACCACCGGCCTCACCTGCAATTACATTTGCCTTACGAATATAGTCCAACAATGAAGTCTTACCATGGTCAACATGCCCCATCACGGTAACAATCGGAGCACGAGGCTGTAAGTCTTCTTCTGCATCCTCCTCTTCGGTAATGGCCTGTGCCACTTCTGCGCTGACATATTCAGTTTTGTACCCGAATTCTTCGGCAACGAGGTTAATCGTTTCAGCATCCAAACGCTGATTGATAGAAACCATGATACCGATGCTCATACAAGTAGCGATAACTTTAGTAACAGGAACATCCATCATACTTGCCAATTCATTGGCAGTAACAAACTCGGTAATCTTCAATACCTTGCTTTCTTCCTGTTCCATCTCTTCCAGCTCCAACTGGCGGTTCATCACGCTTTCACGTTTCTCCTTACGGTACTTAGAAGCCTTACTCTTTGTCTTGTTAGTCAGGCGAGCCAAAGTCTCCTTTACCTGCTTAGCTACATCTTCATCGCTGACTTCCGCTTTGACAACCGGTTTCTTAAAGCGGTCCTTATTAAATTTTCCGCTTCCACTCTGGTTATTATTCGGTCTGTTATTTCCACCTTTACCGGAATTGTTATTATCCCTGCGCTGGTTATTATTACTATTATTGTTATTCGTACTACCGGCGGCAGTAATATCTACCCGCTCCTTATTAATACGATTGCGTTTCTTTTTCTTGCCGTCATCGGTTGCATTTCCGGCACCCGGTTTGGCAATTTTTTCGTCGCTCTTTCTTATCTCCTTGATAATAGCGTCCTTCATCTGCTTACGCTGTTCCTGACGCTGTTTATCTTTCTCTTCTCTCTCTTTCCGTTTTTCCTCTTTCGATTTCTTCTTCGGACGAGTAGACTGGTTCAATGCATCCAGGTCAATCTGACCTACTACATTAATCTTTGATTTAAATTCAGTAGGACGAATTTTAAATACATCGTCTTCTTCTTTTTCCTGAACGGGTGCTGCGGGTGCTTCTTTTTCCATTTCTATCACCTGGGGTTTCTTCTGTTCTTCCGCTTTTTGTTGAACTTCGGGTTCTTTCTTTTCTTCTTGGACAGGGGCAGGCTTCGGTTGCGGAGCAGGCTCTTGTATCTTCTCCTCTACCACAACCGGTTCTTGAGGAGCTTCAACCTTCTGTTCTTCAACCTTCGCAGGCTCTTCCTTCTTGGACACCGGCTGTTCGGTCTTCACAGAGACCGGTTGCTCGGCTACCTTAGGAGCAGGGCGCTTGTTCAAGCTGTCCAAATCTATTTTGCCCACTTGCTTGAATTTGGGGCGTACGTCTTCAGGGATAACAGTTTTCACGACTTCTTCTTTTTTAGGTTTTTCAAAACCGTCAATAGAGATGGAAGCCTTGTTCCGATCCTTATTCTGTCTTTCCTGAATAAATTTTTCAGACTCTATTTTCAAATTCTTATCTGTGCTGAACTCTTTCACAAGTACAGCATATTGTTCTTCGGTAATTTTCGCATTAGGACTAGCCTCAATGGTATAGCCCTTCTTCTGCAAGAATTCAACTACCGTCGTTATTCCTACATTTAAATCTCTTGTTACTTTGTTCAGTCTAATCGTCATACTCGTTTTTTAATTATTAACTACGAGCCGGTGCCGAAGATTACTCTTCAAATTCAGCTCTTAAAATTCTCAACACGTCATCTACCGTGTCTTCTTCGAGGTCCGCTTTTTCAATCAACATCTCGCGCGGAGCATTGATAACAGCCTTAGCTGTATCCAACCCGATACCTTTAATGGCATTGATAACCCATTCATCAATTTCATCCTTGAACTCATCCAAGTAGATATCTTCGTCCATTGCGTTTTCATCCAGTTCGCGGTACACATCAATCGTATATTCGGTAAGCATACTGGCAAGCTTAATGTTCATACCACCCTTACCGATTGCCAAAGACACTTCTTCCGGTTTCAGATAAACTTCAGCTTTCTTATCTTCTTCGTGCAACACGATTGAAGAAATCTTAGCCGGGCTCAAGGCACGCTGAATAAACAACTGAATGTTAGAAGTATAGTTAATCACGTCAATATTCTCGTTACGCAACTCGCGCACGATTCCATGAATACGTGAACCCTTCACACCAACACAAGCACCTACCGGATCGATACGGTCATCGTAAGACTCAACTGCAATTTTTGCACGTTCGCCCGGAATACGCGCAATTTTTTTAATGGTAATCAATCCGTCGTTAATTTCGGGAACTTCCATCTCGAACAGGCGCTGCAAAAACACAGGTGAAGTACGGCTCAGAATAATTTTTGGATTATTGTTCTTATTGTCTACACGAGCCACTACAGCACGAGCCGTTTCGCCTTTACGGTAGAAATCGCTCGGAATTTGTTCAGTCTTGGGAAGCAGCAGTTCATTGCCTTCATCATCGAGCAACAAGATTTCCTTCTTCCAAATCTGATAAACTTCCGCACTGATTACAGTACCTACCCTATCAATATATTTGTTGTATAAACTATCTTTTTCCAATTCCAGAATCTTCGATGCCAATGTCTGACGAAGATTCAGGATGGCACGGCGGCCAAACTTGGCAAAGATTACTTCATCGGTCACTTCTTCACCCACTTCATACGAAGCATCTATCTTCTGAGCTTCTGTCAGTGAGATTTGCATATTCGGATTAGTCAAGTCCTCATCTGCAACAACTTCACGGTTACGCCATATTTCGAAATCACCCTTATCCGGGTTCACGATAACGTCGTAGTTTTCATCAGTGCCAAACATTTTCGCGATTACACTACGGAAAGACTCTTCGAGCACACTTACCATAGTTGTTCTATCAATATTCTTTAATTCCTTAAATTCCGAAAATGTATCAATCAAGCTGATTGTTTCTTCTTTTTTGGCCATAATTATTTAAAACTAATTAAGTATTTAGTGTATTTTATCTCATCATACGCAAAAGTGACGTCTTCCTCCACCAATTTGGGACGCTTTGCTCCTTCCGGTTTCACTTTTCTCTCAATGGTTACGGTAAAGTTGTCTTCTCCAGCCTCCTTCAACACACCTTCCAACTTCTTGCCGGTCTTAGTCAGCACTTCAACTTCTTTACCAATGTGTATCAGATATTGTTGCAACACCTTAAAAGGTTGTCCGATACCGGCAGAGCCTACTTCCAGCTCATAGTCTTCCTCCTCACGGTCTAGTTTAGACTCAATGTAGCGGCTGAGTTCCACACAATCATCAATCCACACCCCTTCGGCATGGTCAATTTCTACTACAATTTTGTCATCCGGAGTCACTGTGACATCTACCAAAAAGTAATCTTTACCTTCCAACCATTCGTCAACAATCCGGGTTACTACATTCTTATCTATCATTTATTAGTTATTAAGAACAAAAAAAGGGCTTAATCAAGCCCCACCATTCATCCACTTCGGTGCAAAGATACAAATTATCTATCAGTGCCACAAAATATTCTAATAAAAAATTGTAGTTTTGCAGAAACTTATAACACTATGGGTAAAAACAGTTTAAATACCAACAAACAATTCATGATAGGCAACGGCATACTTGCCTTCGGAGTCTTGGCTGTAGTCATTATCTTCCTTTATATGTCTTTCCGTTTCAAGCGGGATGCAAATAAGGTAGTCACTTACGAAGGTGTGTATAACATCGAAGTAAGTAAAGACTTTGCCGGTGACAGTATCGCGATATATGTAAACGACAGCCTACTGATGAACCGCACCATGCCCGATGCCAGTTTAAAACTAGAAATCAATCGGTTTGCAGAAGGGAATGTCCTAATGGTGGTGGACAACAAAACGGACAAAACCACCCCTTTCAATCTTAATCCAAATGGAAGCAAAGTGATTGTCAAAAAGGATGGAGAGGTAATTTATATACTCGAAAAAGAAGCGGATACAGGCCAATAAAGAAGTGAAACACCGAAGAAGAGATGTGTTGAAAGTTATTTGTATTACACAAGACCTTAACACATCTCTTCATCATGAAAATAAGTATTGAAATCTATTTATTGCAAACCGAACCAATTGCTTTTGATATTAAATAATTATTTACCAAATCTCTTTTCGATGCTAATTCTTCACTCTACTTTTTTATCACTTTTTCAGTTTCAACTTACGCATAGTTTCCAAATTTCCTGAAACTGCTTTTAACACAAGCATCGGAGAATCGGTAGTCGCCACAAGAAACGAAGCAACGCCGGCTTCAGCTTTTATTGTAGCCGGACCACGCAACTCGCCACCTTGTAATACTTCCAATTTCACTTCACGATTATTCTCTCCAAAACAACCGGTACCTTGCAAATCCTTCAAGTTGACATAAACAATCAGCAAATCACGGCACGAAGCAGACACGCCACTTTCAAAATAAGTAATATCCATTGCCTCAACCGCACCCGGTGTACGAACAACATGTTCGGCCACAGTTTTTCCATCCTTATATCCTATCGCTTTCAATTCACCTCGCTCCCAGTTGACATTGAAAAATGTAAAAGGAGGGAAGTCGATATTCTCGGCATTTCCGCCATCAGGACGAGATACATATTCCGAAGTTGATGGTTTGTCATCAGGGTATTGACGTGCTATCACCCGTCCGTTAAGCTGCAATTTCACCTCATCCACATTGCCATATACTTGCAGTGTATCTGAAGAACCTTCCAACCAATGGCTATTAATAAATACTTCGTACGTCATAGGCCCGGCAGGTGTAAAAGTACCTTCTTTCATCTGCGTACGGAAATAAAGTAAACCGAATTTGGGTAAGCGGAACAAATCGGCCAAACCACTGTAACAAATATTATCACAACATCCCCGATTATAATCATACATACTCCACACTGCCCCGCCAATAGTCCAAGGATAATAAGCACGATAACGGTTATAACTCCACTGGGCATTCCAGGCATTCTGCATCAATGCATAGTCACCATCTCCACGAGTCACGCGAGTGGTGCTATAATGACCACCAAATTCATAATCATAATATTCACGGATAAATCCCGGTTTTGAAGTTGTATTGGGACGGTTATATCCTTCCTTCCAATCATTATAACATACATCGAAACCATCATATCCATAGGTGTCGCCCGATGTGTAACATTGATCACCGGGAAACTCCTCATGAGCAATCCGCACCGCTTGATCTTTCCAACTTTTGGGAGGCCATGATTCATTAAGAGTAGTTTCCCACATAATAACAGAAGGATGATTACGGTCACGACGTATCAAATCACGAATATCTTTGTAGGTATGATCAACGAACCCCTGTGCTTTATTGAAGAACTGCCATCCAGGAATCGGTTCAATAACTAATAACCCCAACTCATCACAAGCCTCCAGCACAGATGGATCTTGCGGATAATGTCCCAAACGCACCGTATTAAAACCATTATCACGTATCTGATACATATCTCGGTATTGCGCCTGATCGGAAATAGCATTCCCTACATAAGGATACTCCTGATGCCGATTACTTCCTTCCAGTTTCAAAGGTTTGTCATTAATAACAAAGCCCTTTTCGCGCGTCATTTCAATACGCCGTATACCGATACGTGTATCCTCACAGTCAGTAACTTTCCTACCATCCATCACCTCAGTGCGCAATACATAAAGAGCCGGCGAATCCGGATACCATAATTTAGGATTATTCACGGTAAACTGTTGCGTATGGTGCTGTGTAGTGCCGGCAGCTAAAACAAGCGGACTTTCTACCAAAGCCACTTTCTTGCCGCGTCCTTTCTTCTTACTCCATTCATAAAGAGTATGTCGTATAGTCAGATGTCTTTGCGTCCCAACCTTATTACTTACCTGTGTTTTCACTTTTATCTCAGCTTCCTGTTTCGACACGTAAGGATAAGTGACAAATATTCCTCCACCGGCTACTTCATTTGCCATAATGGGATGAGTAATATGTACAGGATGCTTTACAATGAGATTCACATCGCGATACAATCCCCCATAGTAACAAAAGTCAAGGGTTTCCAAAGGCTTTCCGGGAGGTATAAGCGGATTATTACGATTATCCAAACGTACTAATATTTCGTTGCCACGGTCGGCATGAAGCATCCCTGTAACATCCACCACAAATGGAGTATAACCACCGGAATGCTGAATCAAGTGTTGTCCATTCACCCATACATCAGCCAAATGCATTGCTCCTTCAAACTCCAACCAAAGTTGCTTATCTATCTCTTTTTTACTGACATTGAGTATCTTACGATAATAGCATATCCCTTGCCACTGATGAAGCACAACAAGCGATTCCACAAAAGGAGTATGAGGCAAATTAATCTTCTCCCAATTTCCCATCGAAAGTTGATTAAATTCCTGCTTCAATGTATCCGGATGTACTGCCAAAGCCTGATTTTGTGCCTCCACATGCTGGATATTGAATTGCGAACTCCAATCAGAACCTTGATTCTTTATTTCAATCTGTTTCTGTTCCTTCTTCAAACGTTGGAATTCCCAATCAGTATTTATTTTTATACTGTGTGCGCCAAGCGGTAAAGCAAATAATAAACTTAATGCAAAAAATACAATATTCTTTTTGTTCATAATATTTATATAAAAACCTCTCAAAATTCAAACGATATTCAATTAAACAAAAGTAAATGATTTTCCGCTTATTAGATATAAATTCACTAAAAATTTAGTAAGTAGAGATTTAGCAGTAATAGTCTTTCAAGAATCAAAGCAGATTAATTTACAAGGAGAGAGCATAGTGCTCTTATCAAGCACTACACTCCCATATTCTGTCATTTAGCCAAACAAGTCTTTTCAAACAAGATATTTTTCTGTTTATCAACTACTTGTAGTTTTAAGCTATTCCTATCAATCTTACCTTTTAAAGCTGTTACACTTTCATTTACCAAAACTGGAAAATGAACTTTTTCTGATGGTTCGTAATAATAATATCCCGGCTTATTAATGTGATAATGCCCTGATATCATTACATCTATTTTACCTTTATTCAAAATAGGTATAAACTTCTCTAATACTTCAGTTGGACCATGCCATATATCACCCTGCCACTCTACTGGAGGCATATGACCGATTACAATCTTATAAGAAGCTTGTTTAAATTCATCGGATTCTATGACTTGTTCCAACCATTTAGCTTGTTCTGTCCGATAATTATCATAATCAGTTATCCCACTATATTCAATATCAGAATCCGGTTTATCTTCACCTGTATCAAGAAAAATAAAAAAAGCAGGTCCTTGACGCAAAGTAAAATATAAATGCGGTTCTTTTACTGAAAAATAATTTTGAAAAGAAGTTGCAAAAACCCCTCTCGTTTCATGGTTACCACGAGCATAGTACATTGGCTTTTCTTGAGCAAATAATTCTATTGACTTATTCATAAAGCTATTAAATACTTGCTCTTCACTCTTGGATTGAGAAACCATATCTCCATTATAAATAACCATATCATTTTCTTCATAATTTACAGCATTCAATAATTCAGAGATATCATTTGTCCGACCATGAATATCATTTAAAACAGTAAAAGATATCTCTTTCTTATCACGGTCATTAGTAGTAAAGCACAACGGTTTCTTACTCCAAACATCTGTTGCAGCTATTCTTCCATAGATAACTTCTACTCCTTGGTGATCTAATATTTCCTGAGAATAAACCCTATAACGATAAGTTGTGCCAGGCTTTAAATCTGAAATCTTGACGCTATGAATCAAACTTGTATTTTTCACTCCATTCTTAGAATCAAAATACCTACTTCTCTCCTTTTGATAAAAATTAGATCCATCATCTGGAGCCAGTTCTACCCAACCTATTGAAGGTTTATTAGACACCCAAACAATCGTAGTTTCTGTTTCCTTCAGATTCTGCAAATATGGACCATATTTAATCTCCACGCGTTCTTGAGCAAATATTACCACCGCTCCAAAGCATATCAAAAGAATGCTTATCAAAAAGCGCTTGACTTTTTCCATTTCATTTATATTTAATATTTAAAAGTTCTAATAGCCTTCATTCTGTTTCAAATTAGGATTCCGATCTAATTCCGTTTGTGTAAAAGGTAAGTATCGGTTATGTGGCTCATAATTAAGTTGTTCCAATTTACGAAATTTCTCATTCTCCGCTGTTGGTAATTCTATTACTGCCCTACGAGTAGGATCCGTTTCTTTCATATCCACTGTACCTGAAATACGATACAATGTCTGATTCATAATTGTTTCGGCCAAAGGTTTTCCTGTTGTATCCCTCCAGCGAAGTAAGTCTGCCCTACGCAAACCTTCTCCTGCCAATTCGAGACAACGTTCCTTACGCACCAGTTCCCGCAATTTATCTTGAGTATTATACTTATTTCGATCCACTACGATATGTCCTCTCGTTGTTCTTAATTCATCTAATATTTCAAAAACTTCTTCTATATTCTCATTCTTTTCCACATTAATTTCCGCTATGGTCAACAAAACCTCCGCATAACGAAACAAAATAGGACAAATAGCAGCATTACTTAATGAAGGAGAAAACTGAGTTGTTGGAAGAATATATTTAGCCCAGAGCAGTCCTGTGTGCGAAGCATTAGTAGCCGCATCCATAAAATCAGCATTTGCACTTCCACCTATTTTTTTATCTAATGTATTAAAAATGCGCTTCACACCTGCGGGTGATACAAAATCCATACCTGGATAAATCACAGTCTTATACAAACGTGGATCACGGTTATAAAACGGATGAATAGGATCATAACCTGAATCTTCCTCATCAATAGTTTTCCCATTACTCATTTCATACATATCTACAAAGTTCTGAGTTGGTACCCAAGAAGCCCATCCTCCATCTTGATTATTAAACATACGCACTGCATTATCGAAAGCATAAGTATCCTTTACATGTTGCATTGCGTATATAATCTCTTCAGAATCAACACCAGCCTCACTGAACATTGTCAAAAAATCAGGATCCAACTTATACAAATCTAAGTTTTGTATATCACGAGCAGCTTTCATAGCTTGTTCCAAGTCTCCCCAATACAAAGAAGCTCGCATTTTAATAGCCAAGGCAGTACCTTTGGCTATCCGACCTCGCTCTTCCGGTTTCCTATTCAAATCCGCTATGGCTAAATCAAGCTCATCATAAACGAATTTTTTAATATCATCCTCTGAACTTCTAGGCAGCTGCGCATCTTCTGCAAGCTCTGGTAGATTAGTTATTAAAGGAACACCCCCATACCAAAAGTTCATCTGAAAATAACGCCAAGCTCTAATAGTACGAGCCTGTGCCAACAAGTCCTTCTTTTTAACCTCATCAGTAAAAGATACTTGTCCTGCATTTTCTAAAACCAGATTACAACGACGAATAGTCGTATAACTATAATACCCTACAGTAGAAGTAGATGATAAAGAACCATTTGACACATTTTTATAAGAACTAGAGCCAGTAAAGCTATAAGCTATGTCTGACATACAATCAGCAAAAAAAACATCACTAGAACCTGTTGCTGGATTGTTCCAATCTTCGTAGCAAGCCGTAACAGCATTTATTACATCAGCCTCCGTCTTCCAAAATGTAGCCGGAGACAGTTGATCATTAGGAACCGTATCAAAAAAATCATCACATGCAGATAATCCCCCGCTTAAACAAACAGATATAATCAAACATTTTATCGCTTTCATAATATAATTCATTTTTAAATTAAAAAGTCAAATTAACACCTATTGAATGAATTGCAATCTGTGGATAATGAGAGCCTCTTCCTGATGGAGCTTCAGGGTCAACATCAACAGGCAAACTATCAAAACAAAACAGATTTTCACCTGAATAATATACTTTTGCATTAGAAATACCTAAACCTTTTAACCATTTTTTAGGGAGTGTATATCCAAACTGCACATTCTTTATACGTAAATAATTAGCAGATTGCATCCAAAAGCTAGAATAATTAGAAGGATCACTAGCAGATTTTCCACCTAATGCCACACGTGGGAAAGAGCCATCAGGGTTTTCCGTTGACCAAGCATCTAACCATATAGTAGAAGGATGAGAATCATCACCATAAAATTCGCCAAACACTTCGCTAGTAAAGTAACGTTCTACTCCAGTAGCCCCCTGCAATAATACAGACAAATCAAAATTCTTCCAAGAAGTATTTAAATTCAATCCAAATGTAACCTTAGGCTGTTCTGCTCCTCCAACACGACGGTCATCTGCCGTTAGTTTTCCATTACCATCTGTATCTTTATAACGAATATCTCCAGCTTTAAAAGCCTTTCCAAAGGGATTCCCATAAGTTTTCGTAAACTGATCTGCTTCTTCCTGACTTTGAAAAAGACCATCTGCCACATATCCATAAAAAGAATTATATGCTTCTCCTACCCGATTGATATAGTAATTTGAAATCTTATCTCCTCCAACTCCCAGATCTAAAACTTCATTATGATTAAATGCTACATTTCCAGATGCATTAAAACGCCAATCTCCCCATTGTTTATGAAACGATGCTGTAACTTCAACTCCTCGATTCTCCATTTTCCCTACATTATCTTTATAAGCCCCCAATCCAAAGGTAGCAGGAACAAGTACATCCATTATAATACCATCAGTCACACGACTATAATATTCAACCGAGAAATCCAAGCAGGAAAATATACTAGTTTCAACAGCAATTCCCCAATTAGTTGTAGTCTCCCAAGAAATAGACTCAATCTTTTGATTCGTTTGAGTTACCCCTGTATTAGTTGTACCACCAAATGGATATTTAGAACCTATACTATAAGTCACCATCCAAGGATAAAAATCATCCAAAGCATCTTGATTTCCTAACTTTCCCCAAGAACCACGTATTTTTAACGACTGCAGCCAATCTTGTGTACCTTCCATAAAAGACTCTTCTGAAATCCTCCAAGCAGCAGAAATAGAAGGGAAATATCCCCAACGATTACTTTTGCTAAAACGAGAAGAAGCATCAGCACGAAAATTAGCTTCAAATAAATATTTTCCAGCATAATCATAATTTATCCTACCAAAATAAGACATCATAGCCAACTCCCGAGTAAATCCTGAATTTTCCTGAGTAGCAACAGCACCTGCATTAATATCCGTCAAGTCATTAGTAGGAAAATTCTCACGAGAAGCTCTTACCTCATCTTTGTTATACTTCTCTATATGATATCCCAATAACCCTTTTATATTATGCTTTCCAAATGCATGATCATAATTAGCCAATAAATCTAAATTATAACGATTCCACTGATAGATTCGTTTATCAACAGAGTTAGGACCATGATATTTATTAGCATTATACTGAATATCCTTCACATAGTCCTTATAATCCTGGATATTAGATACATAAGAACCTTGAGCAGTCAATTTTAAGCTAGGAAGAATATCATAGTCCAAAGCTAAAGTACCTGCAAAATTCTGATTTTTTCTAGTAACAACCTGATCTAAATCCAACCATGCTATTGGATTACCATCCCCAATAGTTCCATATGTTCCATCTGCATTTTTATACGGAATCCAAGGAGCAATACGATTAACTTGACGGATTATTTGATCTGAACCACCTCCCACATAAGAGTTCGTTGGGTCATCATAATCATTATGTATATATGCCATGTTTGCTTTTAAATCTAATTTATCGGTCATCCTCACATCCAAGTTCATACGGAAGTTAAACTGTTCCCTATTACTATTAACCATAATACCATTCTGATGCTGATATCCAATAGAAGTCATATATTTCACATTATCAGTTCCACCAGAAAGATTTACATTATGCTTATGCATAAATCCATTCCCTTGAAAAGCCAAATTCTGCCAATCCGTATTAGGATGTCCATAAGGGTCTGCCCCATTACGGAACAATTGAATATCTTCCTCTGTAAATCGAGGAGATTTTCCATCCGATTCTAACGCTCTATTATATAGGATAGCTGCATCTGCAGAACTTACTCGATCAATCATACTAGTGGCCTTTTGCCAACCAAAACTTCCACTATAAGCAATTGTCGGTTTTCCACTTTTACCTCTTTTTGTTGTTATCAAAATTACACCATTAGCTGCTTTTGATCCATAAATAGCTGCAGATGCAGCATCTTTTAATACAGAAATAGATTCAATATCATTGGGGTCTATAGAGTTCATCGTGCCAGTTTCGATACCATCCACCAAAATATAAGGGTCTGAATTATTCAGGGTTCCTGTACCTCTCACCCTAATCGTACCAGCATCTTGCCCCGGACGTCCTTGTCCTGAAGTAATAGTCATTCCTGGAACTGCCCCCTGAATAGCCGCCGTCACATTTGTAATAGGCCGTTCTGTCAATTCTTCACTGCCAACAGTAGCTACAGATCCTGTCAAATTCAATTTTTTCTGAGAACCATAACCTACCACTACCACTTCTTCCAATGTCTGTGTATCTTCTTGCAAGACTATTTTAAAAGATTCTTTCCCCTTTGTAGAGACATTTTGTGCTACATAGCCAATGTATGTAACAAGCAATTCTCCATTAACGTCTATCTCAAGACTAAACTGTCCATCAATATCTGTAATTACACCATTCGTTTTTACATTCCTTTCAACTACATTTGCTCCAATGATAGGCTCACCAGTAGCATCTGTTACGATCCCTGTTACCTTTTTTCTTTTTGAAGGAGTAGTTATCTCTGATTCCTTCTCGATAAAATAAATTTTATTGTTCTTTATTTCATAAGCCACTTTTGTACCGGTCAATAACTTACCCAAGGCTTCCTCTAAATTACAATCCTTTACCTGGATAGAAACCAATCGGTTTACATCCACTACCTGGTCACTAAATACCAGTGCCATCCCTGTCTGACTCTTTATAGAAGACAGGACTTTTTCTATTTTCTCATCTTTAAAATTTAAAGAAACTTTTTGTGACCATCCTGAGGCAGTAAAGCCAAACAAGAGAATACCCAACAGCAGTAACTTTTTCGTTTTGTTTTTTGAGTTCATTTCATACACAGTATTAAATTTATTATTTCATCGTTAATAAAAGGCCTTTCTGTATAGGCTAACACATCATTAGAAAACAGGTATGAGTCAAATTCTTCTTTTTTTCTTTAAAATCGCAGAAAGCCTCGTTCATAGTAAAAACAACAATCGGTGATACCTCTGTCTTACCTTAATCTATAAGAACAAAAATATCACCGACCAATTTTATAATAACGAATTTATTCTTTTTCGGTTATCCTAAACACGCCTTCTTCTGTTTCATCAAAAGAGATATGTGATACCGCTTCCAAATCATTTAAGACATCAATCACATTAACCTTGTTAGTGGATAAAGTAAACCTGTTATCCAGCAATGCTGAATCCGGTATTATAAAATGCACATCGTATTGCCGTTCCAATACCTTGACTATCTCTTTCAAAGGAGTCAAATAGAAATTCAAACCTTTGGAACGCCATGAGGATATCTGTTCCATATTCTCAGGACGAGAAATCTGGCAAGCACCCGACCGGCGATTATACTCGGCACTTTCCCCCGGAAGCAATGGATATTCTTTGCCTCTCACATCTTTCAGCAACACGCCGCCTTCATCCAGTGTCACCCACAGATTCGATTCTGCCGTATAAGCCTTGACATTAAATTTTGTGCCGGTCACTTTTACATTTATGTCCCCTAAATCGACTACAAACGGACGATTCTTCTCCTTTGCCACTTCAAAATATCCTTCTCCCCACAATTCCACCGTACGGTTGAATATACCAAACTTTTTTGGATACTTCAACCGGGTATCCGAATTCAATTGAACAATCGTTCCGTCTTGCAGCACAACACGCATCTGTTCACCACAGGGAACGACCAGTTCCGCATATTCAGTTTCAGAAAAAAGACCAACCTTGTCTGCCAGAAACCAGACAGAGCCACAAAGAAAGATAAAAGGAATCAGCACTGCTGCCGCCCACCAACGACGATAGGAATTAACCCGACGACGGAGAGTTATTTGCTGTAAGAAGCGCTGCTGCATCTTTTCTTCCGGTATGACATGAGGTACCCAGTCCTCTACTTCATTCTCCGTCAAAGAAGACACTTCTCTGTCTATCCGTTTCGACAAATAATCATGCCCTTCTTCGGTAGCAAGCCACTCCGAAACAGCTTTTGCATCTTCTGCGGATGCTTTATTATTCAGTACTTTATCTATTATAGCATCATCTATTTTCATCTTTTGCCTGTTTTTCGCTAATTAATAAGACACTTCACCCGAATAAAGGTATGAGTCCGTTTCTAATAAAAAAAATAAAACCACACTGCATGAAGCAACATTATCAACGGCTCGATAGCGCTCCGCAATAATTTAATCGCTTGTGTGTAATGTGATTTTACGGTAGGGACAGTTATCTGCATCATGTCCGCTATCTCTTGATTAGAAAGTCCTTTTCCAATCTTCAATTGACATATTTTTCTTTTTTGAGGAGGAAGTTCGCTTATAGCCGACCACAAATGCTCCTTCAACTCTTTGCTCTCAAATTCCTTTAAGAAACCCTCATCCACCTCTTCACCTTGCTGGGCTATCTCATAATGCTTTTCAAACACAATCTGCCTATGCCGCAATTCATTCAATATATAGTTTTTAAGAATGGTGAACAACAGACTCCTAATGCCGGACCGAAAATCAAAAGAATCGCGCTGTCCCCACACTTTCATAAAAGTATACTGGACTGCATCTTCTGCTTCTTCTCCGGATTTTAAATACCGATAAGCTAATGCATACAACAGCCGATTGTACCGTTCAAAGACAACGGTAAAGGCGGCCTCGTCTCCCTGACGGAGTCCGGCATATAATTTTTCATCAAAATCTATAAATTGATTCATCACAGAATAGTTTCAATTAAAGGTTAAGGCGATATTCAATGAAGCAAAGTTAAATAAAATTCGGCTCATTAGATATAGATTTTCTTAAAAGATTCCGATGCACACCAAAAAGACTAAAGTGTTTTCCGAAAAGACTAAAGTGTTTTTGAAAAAGACCTAAGTGTTTTTTTAAAAGGCCTTGGTCTTTTAAAGACTTCCATCTTTTCAGCCAACAATAAAAGCGTTATTCATTTTTACTCAACAGGAAACAAGAATCAATTATCTTGCTTTCACACAATTCCTATCATAAAGTACTGATTTAAAACTACATACCGTGAAAGAAACATCTGCTTTGTGTGAAAGGAGAAAACATTATAACTTTCCTGTCAATGTACCCATTGATATAGCAAAGCTTTCAGGATACCACCTAAATTCATACCTATAAAGTTTTGCCAATTCTATAATACTTATTGCTTATCATCTACCGGAAGCGGAGTGGAGTTATCTTTATAAGCGGCAAAACCTTTAACCTTTACACGCTCCTGCTTATCGCTTTCCGATGCAGCATTACTCAACTGTTGCAGATTCTCTTTGATACTGTCATGAGTAATAAAGAAATGATCAAGCATCGCTTTCAAATATTCATCCAACGGTCCCTCTTTCGGAGTAAACAACGTGTGGCATTTCGAATGAAGCCCCACATTCTTCTCGTCTTCATCGGCTGTATAGATAGTAGTGACCAACGATTCCACATTCACCAAATTTACTATTTCTTTCAGATAAGGTAAGGCCGGATTCTCTATGCTGATAGATGCCCACCACGGATTCCAAATCATGATAAAGCGGGCCTCATCCTCTACAGCAATATAAAAATCATCTCCCTGATACTTAAACACGATATGCCCCTCTTCATTTGTCTCGGGTTGGCAACCTATCTTCTTCAGCACAGCAATGACCAGCTCTTCTGTCCCGATTTCTTCCAAATCTTCTTTCGTCATGCGGTCAAGATGATCTCTGCGCTTTTTCCGTTCGTGGCGGATACGAAGAAGTAAAAAGGTTAACGGCCATAATGCCAATGCTATAACAGCAATAAGGATAGTAAGATCGGTCATGTTTGTTCGTATTTAAAGGTTATGATATCGAAACAAATATAAGCAATATAATCGAAAAAACACACTATTACAGTTTAAATGTTTCTGCCTCTCTCCCCTACGGAGTGTTTTTCCTTTCATTAGCCGTTGAAACGTCCTGTTGATGGGGGGGACCGGTAAGGTCTTTTGGTTTTATTTCCAGCCGGATATATATTGCAGCAATTGGCTTCTGGTCATTCCTGCCACTCTGATAAATTCCATCCTGTTTGCATACTCCAACCTCTGATTACCAAACCAAGAGTTCTGCATTCTGGGATGAAACAAATGCAGGAGTGGTCCTTGAGCCCGATAGATGGGTAAGCCAAGTATCTCCATACGCTTGCAACGTTCCGCATCCTCCGGTCCCCAGCCATAGAAATGTTGATTTTCTCCGCCATACTTGATATAAACATTCTTATTGACCAAAAACGCACCTCCTACCGAGTTCGGTCCGTGAGCCAATACATATTCATATATCTTCTGACAGCATTCCTCCATGTTCATTTCCCGTTTCTTCAGCAGCAGACTGTCTTCCTGCGGAAGCATATAAAATCTTCCGTCGTATGGAAAACTCATGACCGCATTCCCTTTTCTTATGGCATCAACAGCTTCCAGTATTTGCTCTTTCGGAAGCAGCACATCGGTATCCCATATACCGACAATCGCTCCCTCAGCTTCCTGCATCAGTTGGTTCAGATATTTGGTTCTGTGGAAGACGGGGGAGGCATCCCTCACAAAAGTCTTGTGTATATGTTCATCGCTGATTTTCAATTCATAATGCGGATGTTCATCGGCCTCAAGAATTCTTATCTCCATCCGGATGGAATTTTTCAAAGCCATTAGCTGCTCTACTACCAGATCCAGATTCTGTGCCCTTTCGGGCGAGTCCACACGGACGGGAATGACAAAGGAAACCTTCCGATTCGATTGCAATGCGGATAAAGAAAGTATATCGAAAGTTGTTTCGGGGCATATTCCTATTTGGTGTAAGGCTTCCACCTCCCCGACAGTCTGTTTGTCCAATACGCCCCCTTTACGGACATGACGCAAAATGCAGTCCAGGAAATAGAGGGTATATTGCCGGAGTGCAAGCCGGTAGGTCACTCTGTTTTCTGCACAGTGTCCGGTTATGCGCAACCGGAAGTAGCGCAGCCACCCTTGCCGGTCAATATCTTCATCCTCTGCAAAATGAAGTATCTTCCGAAAAGCCATATCGTCGATGCAGGAAAGAATTTCATCCTCATCGCCTTCCACCATCCTGTTTCTAAGCAAATAAATCAATCCGCAGCCCAACCCGAACAAGCCATTGTCCAGGCAAAAGGGCATCTCGTAGGATACATTCTCAAACTTATCATCCAACAGGGCATCCGCCCGCTCTTCCATCTCCTGATTTCCATATTTCCTTGCCAATGTGTAACAAGCGATAATACGGCCCATGTTGTAATAGCAGATGTCGGCCTCGGCCACAGGTTCCTGACCGGCTGAAATATTCTCATTGATGAAGCGTACCCGGTCACTTGGGGCGGCATCTTCTGTAAATAGTTTCAGAAACAGTTCTTCATCTTTCATAAGGCATAAACATTACATGTTGTGACTCCCATAAACTCTTATTTTAAATTCAGCAACCTGCTGAGCAGGCTTTTTTCCTTCGTGACGATGGATGCCGTTCCCGTCATGGTCTTTATCAAAGGCAGTTCTTTGCCATAGCGGGTGGTCAGTCCCTGCGGCAGTGCTATTTCCAGTACAAACCTTCCCTGTTCGTCGGGCACGGGGGAGACGGACTCCACCCTTCCCTCTATGGTTCCGAACTCCTGTTCGGGAAACGCCGGCAACCGGATAATGACCCGTTGCCCCGTCCGGACTTTCCCTATTCCCTCCATGGGCAGCAGGGCCTTGCCCACCGGAAGGGCTGCGTCATGGGGGACAATGACAAACATGGTCTCTCCCGCCTCCACGTACTGGTTCCTTTTCCACAGCTGCATGAACGCCACCGTCCCATCCGCGGGGGCTGTCAGCAGATAGTTCTTCTCCCATTCGGCCACGGCGTTGAGCAGACCCGCCACGGTGTTGGCCACTTCTGTCTCATACGTCCTGCTTTCCTGCATGTGCTGAAGGTAGTTGTTCCAGGCCAGCAGGCAGGACGAATACGCCGCCTGCACACTTCCCAGCTCCGCTATCCGGTGGAAAAAGAGCGTACCCACCTGCTCGGTGCGGCTTCCGCCCTGCTTCCATTCCTTCATCCGTTCCCGCAGCACGAACAGGTCTTCGGTGCGTGCCACGTTCTCTATCACTCCCAGCATGTCGCCCTTTCCGACAGGCTGGGAGTTGGCAGTATATAGCTGTTCTATCCTTCCCGCGCTCTGCGCCATGATGTAGGCGGGCGGGTTCTGCGTGGTGAGTGTGAACTCCGTCTCCACCGTGTCGGGATAACTGAAGCAGGCGCTTCCTGCAAGGACGACGGCCATAATGCCCAGCAGCACGACAATCCCATAGCGGAGGATGGCGGGCGGAATCCTGCCCATCACCTCCTGCACCTCCTCGCTGCGCAGTTCAATCTCCCTGTGCGTCCGTTCCTCTTCCATGCCTTCCTCCTTTCCTTAGTTTCCCAGTTCCAGCTGGTTCTTCACCAGCCGGTAGTACAGTCCCCGTTTCTCCGTCAGTTCCCGGTGCGTGCCCTCTTCGGCCACTTTCCCCTTGTCCAGCACCACAATCTTGTCCGCGTCGCGCACCGTGCTGAGCCGGTGCGCCACCACCACTACGGTCTTTCCCCGGTAGAACTCGTGCAGGTGTTCCATAATCTCCTTCTCGTTGTTGGCATCCAGGGCGTTGGTCGCCTCGTCAAAGAAGAGGAATTCGGGATTCTTGTACACGGCCCTTGCTATCAGCAGCCTCTGTTTCTGCCCCTGGCTGAGCCCGTTCCCCTCCATGCCTATTTTGGTGTTGTAGCCCAGCGGGAGCGAGTCGATGAACTCCCTGATGTTCGCCACGCTCACGGCTGCGGGTTTATCATTCCCAGCGGCGTCTCTCCCAGCCTGATGCTCCCCTTGCCGGGCGTGTAGAATCCCAGCATCAGCTTGACCAGCGTGGTCTTTCCGCTGCCGCTGGCACCCACGATGGCAGTCACCTTGTGCCGGGGGATGCTCAGGCACACGTCGTCCAGCACGTAATCCCTGTCCGCGCCGTCATAGCTGAAGGACACGTGGCTGAGCGTGATGTCCCTCTTTTCGGGCAGGGCGGAGAGCTTGGAGGCGATGTCCTGCTCCTCGTCCTCCTTCCCGTGTATCTCATTGAGCCTTTCGAGGCTTATCTTCGCATCCTGCAGCTGCTGTGCGAACCCGATGAACGACGTGACCGGGCCGTTGAGCTGCCCGATGATGTAGGTCAGCGACACCATCATGCCCAGGGTCATCTGTCCGTCCACCACCGCCTTGGCAGCGATGAAGGAGATGATGATGTTCGTGGTCCGGTTGAAGAAGACGGAGCCCGTCTGCTGCACCTGTCCCAGTGCCAGCCCCCGGATGCTGATTTTGAAGAGTTTCACCTGAATCCTTTCCCACTGCCATCTTTTCTGCTTCTCGCAGTTGTTCAGCTTTATCTCCTGCATGCCGGTCACCAGCTGTATCAGGCTGCTCTGTTCCCCGGCCGCCTGTGCAAACCGCCTGATGTCCAGCTCCCTCCTGTATTTCATGAACACGAGTACCCAGCACACATACAGCGTGTTCCCTGCCAGGAAGATGCCCAGTATGACCGGATTGTAACAGGCCAGTATCCATCCGAAGATGAAGAAATTGACAAACGAGAACAGCGTTGCGACCGATGAGCCGGTGAGGAAGCTCTCGATGCGGTTATGGTCTCCGATGCGCTGCATGATGTCCCCTATCATCCTGGTGTCGAAGAAGCGCAGCGGCAGCTTCATCAGCTTTATCAGGAAGTCGGATATGAGTGATATGTTGATGCGCGTGTTCATGTGCAGCAATATCCAGCTCCGTATGAACTCCACGGAAAGCTGGGAAACGGAGACGACGAGCTGGGCTGTCAGAATCAGCGTGATAAAGCCCAGGTTCCCGTCCCGAATCCCGACATCCACCAATGATTGCGTAAGGAAAGGGAATATCAGCTGCAAGAGGCTCACAGCCAACATCCCCAGGAGTAAGTGAGCGATTTGTCTTTTATAGGGCAACAGGTACTTGAAGAAGAAGGAGAGGCTGTTCTTGCCGTCCTTCTCTTTTTCGTTCTCCTGTTCATAGAATTCGGGGGCCGGCTCCAGGGCGAGTGCCGTTCCCTTTTCTTCCCCTTCCGTCCTTGTCACCAGCCAGCACTTCTTCATCTCCTGTTCGGTGTATATGACGTTCTGCGAGGCGGGGTCGGCTATATGGAACCTGTATCCGTTCCTTTTCTTCCTGATGTCATAGCACACCACGAAGTGGTTCTGGTTCCAGTGCAGGATGCACGGAAGCGGCACGTCTTCCTCCAGTTGCTTCAGGGTAATACGCACTCCCGATGTGCGGAACCCGATGGATTCCGCCGCGTCACTGATGCCCGGCATGGATACCCCCTCGCGTGTGATGAAGGAGCGTTCGCGGAGCGTCTGCAGCGAATAGTTCTTGCCGTAATATCTGGCTATCATACGCAGGCAGGTGGGGCCGCAGTCCATCGCATCCAACTGGAAGTAGTGGGGGATATTTTTTTTCGTGTTGTCAAACATATCTCCTGTAGGTGGCTCTATCTCCTGATGTTGATAATCATAAGAACATTATTTGGTAGGGAAGGTTACGTTAATCATCATACCTCCTGCCCTGGCTTCTTTCCCGTTTTTCAATTTAGCAACGGTATATTCAGCTTCTTTTATTAGGCGTATAGCTTCTTGGTCCAGTTCTGCATTACCGGAGCTTTCTTTAATAGACACATGAGAAGCCTTTCCGTTTTTCTCAACTACATATTCGATGAGTGTTTCTTTCGGGTTTTTGCTATCCCAATCGTTATAGCGGTTGTTCTTTCTGAAATAGTCTAGTCCGCCTTTTAATAATGGTATATGCGAGAAAACGCCAAACCCGGTGTAAATACGATTCGGATCATCTTCTTCAGTAATGGTTTCTTCCTTTTTACCGGTTCTTTTTAAAGAAACTTCTTCTTTCTCTTTCTTTATAGTGTCAACTGTTTTGTTCATTTGGGGTTGCTCCTGATAGTCTTTGTCGTTCATCATAAAAGACTCTGCTGTATTCTTCTTTAATCTCCCAATCAAGATTATATTATTTAAATCTTCGCAATCATTTTGCTGTAAATCCTGAATGTACTTGGCAATGCCGGAAGGTAATGAGGACAAATCAGATAACCTGTCACATTGTCCCTGTAAATAATAGGCGTAAATATTAGCTGTATATAATCCCCTTTCAAATATTGCCCATGCAGGGGCATCTATATTTCCCAGCATATCCAGCTTTAATTTGATATAGTTTCCTTTTAGCGTCTTTTTGTCAATCAGTCCATATATATAACGGTAGTCAGACTCTATTTCTATTAGCCTTATAAGATAGTAATCAGGCAATTCTATATAATCGTGCAGGATGGGATTATCCTTGAAATTGACGGTAAAAGAGGGCGCAAGCCTATTATCCGCTTCATTATAATGATAGAGTGTGTCAACAGTATTCTTCCAATGGAATACCGAGTAGTCTATTTCTTCTGTATTCATGGATACATTTATATCGTTGCTGAAATCAGGTGGTACAATCTTTAAGTGTCCGGCTATGATTTCTTTGATAAGCTTTCCTTCAAAGTCTTGTATCCAAAAAGTTGAGGCTGTATCAGAAAAAGGCATATTAGCTACATAGAGTAGTTTCTTTTGGTCATCTACATAAAACTTTCCTTTCGTGGTTTCATGTGCCAACGGAATGTATGGTTGTGCATTTCCTTTTAAATCATAAACAAGTATTTTATTGCCATTCATTGGCAGTAAATATGCCCTGTCGTTCTTTTCGTCAATGTAACTGTCATAAATGGAAAAGGCATACTCGTTTGGACCTTGTCCCTGTGCAGACAAAGAAGTGATATATTTGCCTGTCTTGTCGAATAATTTATATCCTGTACCCGAATAAATTCCTATGTAGTTGGGACTTACGGCTATTGACCCTCCACCGCTGGTCTCTTTTATCAATGCTTCTTCATCTTCTCCCAAATCTACAAGTTCAAAATCAGAAACGAATGTGCTTAATGGCAAATCAATGGTATCTTTCAATAAACTTAAATCACAAACAATGATTGTGTCTCCGTTTAAGGTAATCACTTGTTGGGCTACAACAGGACTGTCTTTTAATGGCGAAGTGGCATCAGCCTGTTCCCCGTCTTTATGGCAAGAACTTGCTGTAATTGCCAAAACTAATGCAGCTAATATTGTCTTTAATATTTTCATAGTCTTATTTTTTATTATTCTTTTTCTTTCAGTACTGTTACGATGATATTGGCTTTCTTTGGCAAATCATCCGACTTTTTAGTTTTAAAGCGGCAGTCGGATTATTCATTTATTTATCCAACATTTGCATTAATATATTTTCAAGTACAGGCATTGAAGGTCTCAAATAATTGCCTAAAGCTAAAATTGTGCCATCTTCTCCTATTAAGATGCCATGCGGAACTCCCATAACAGCATAATCTTGGGAGAACATAGACCTTCTCTCTATGATAACATGTATCCAAGGAACATCCAATTTCTTAACAGCTTCTTTCCATGCGCTAATAGAAGTATCAGTGGATACAGAGATGATTTCCAATCCTTTCTTTTTGTACTTTCTATATATTTCTTTTAATTCGGGCGTTTCTTCAATACATGGACCACAACCGGAATACCAGACATTGATAAAAAGTATTTTGTGTTTTCCTATGTAATCAGATAGCTTTGTTTTATTCCCTTCTAGAGTTATGAATGTATTGTCTTTATATTTCTTACCATTGAATGACTCCCATACCTTAAATGTATTTTGTATGGTTTGTTGGCTTATCATAGCTTCTTTTATTTGTGGAATGTTGGCATATTCATTGTTGTTTGACAATGCGACGTATTCATTTAGTTCTTCTAAACTCCAATTATTTAGCAGGTCTATAAAGTAAGTACGGCCTATCGCATTGTTCATATTGCGTTTTATATATGATTTATGTTCATCAAAAGTTTTAAATGCTGTATATGCCTGTAGCGAATCATTGTGAAGTGTTCCACTTCTATGTGAGATTGAATCCAAATTCAGGTTTATCGTTCCTTCTTCCAAGAAGACATCTGCTGCCAATACCTTCTCCGGGTAATTACCTATTGTCACAATGGAAAGGAAATTATCTTCCGGGAGACCTTTAAAATAGAACTTTCCATTTGTTACAATGGCCGTGTCTGCTTTGCATACTTTGTCAGGATTACTGTTGCTGAATCTTAATAGCATGACAGCTCGTCCTTCATAGTTCTCTGATATAGTTCCTTTAATTTCAAATTCTCCCGGCTTGAGAGAAGTATTTGGAACCTTATTTATAGTTGTGACAATCCAATTGCCCTTCCTGTTTTTCTCACCTAATAATTGTATGTTTCGCATTGAAGTCATCCATAGATTTCCTATATAACCCTCTTTGTTATTTTCAAATAGAGTACGCAGGTATGAGAAAGGCTTGGGAACTCCATCCAATGTACAGTGTAATTCATTTTGCCATTGTAAATCGGAAATAGAATCTTTTTCTGTATATTCAGCTGTTTGCGCAGTTACAGAAATAGAAAATGAGAATAATAAGATAGATATTAATGTTGTTTTCATATTAATTGGATACTGTTAAATTTATGTTGCAAAAATATTCTAAATCTTCTACATTGTAATTTTCAGGTAATAAATATCCATTAATTAGAATAGTAGGTGTTACTGATAGTTGATTATACTTTTTCCACTGATAATGTTTGTCTAATTCTTCTTGGACATGATGATTGCTAATTTCTATATTCATTTTTTTTGCAAAAGCATCAGGGTTTATTTTCCCCTTATTAAACCACTGCGTATAGATATCTCTAACTTCGTCTTGATTTTTTTGTTGATAAGCAGCAATTAGAATTTTATTACTATATTCCATCCATCTTCAATAGAGATTACTTTATTCTCTGCCATTAACTTATATGGAAAGAGAAAAAGAAAAGCTGTTAATACTAATACTGCATTTTTCATATTTTGCATTTCGTTTTAAAGTTTAGGCAAAAATGAGAAAAACATTTTAATGTATCATCAAGAGCTAGTACACTTTTAGTACACAGATGACTTCTTGTACTTTCTAAAGTACACAATTAGTACACTACAGGCTATAATCTACTGTAAATCAGAGATAAAATCATCCAGTTTTTCGGTAGAGTTTTGTTCTCCCAGTAGTCTCTTTGCAAGGCGGGTGCGAGCATTACTTATGGCAGCTTTGGTGCGATTGGTGAAAATGGCAATATGGGTTGGTGGAATTGAAATCTTCATTAGATAGCATATTTGCAGTTCGATGACTGATAATTTTGGAGATAACTCATATAGGTGCTTGCTGAAGTTGGGATAGGCGGTATCAACCTCTTTTTGTAGCTCTGACCACTTCTCTTCAGTTATTTTGCTGTCTGCCTTGGTACATGCCTGATGGAAAAAATGATAGATGGAAGTCTGACGCAGGGAGTCTTGTAAAACTTTTTGTTTTTTTAGACAGGCGATAATTTCTTTGTTTTTAGCTTCCAGTTCCTCTTTTTGAGCCAGGAGCAAGTTTTGCAGGGCTTTTGCTTGCTCTAATTCTTCCTTTTGCGCTTTCAATAGTGTTTCCTTTTCTGTTATTTTTCCTTCTTGCTCGACTAGTTTTTGCTCTAATTCTTTTATTTTGCAGATGTTTTCTTCATGGGCTTTCATGCTTTTTGCTTCTTGTTCTTCTTTTAGTTTGCTAAGCTTGTGCATTTGTAGGCGAGTGTTTTGTACTTTCTTTTTGTAATGGAAATAGACACTGATAGCTACCCCCATGATGACCACAGATATACAGCCAAGTATCCATAAGAAAGTACTCTTCTTTTCATTATCCAGCAGGAATGTATAGTTCTCTTTCTGGATGTGCTGATAATTATACAGGGAGTTTATTTTGGTAATCGCTTCTGTTCGGGTAATCTCTTTAATGGAGTCTGCCAACAGTTGGCTTGCCGGAGATATGTTGTGGCTTGGGGATAATTGTGTTTTTGAATCTCAATGGATGATAAATGCCGGTAGGCACTATGCTGTTTTTGAATATCACCATATTCGATGGCTTGATGCAGGTAATAACAGGCGGAGTCCCACCGGGCTTCACCCCGATAGACATCGCCTAATACCAACAGGGCGTTTGCCATGTCCGGTTGATGATTGAGGGCGGTAATAAGCATTTGTTTGGCGGAATCGGCTTTTCCCAAACTATAATAGTAAAAACTGCCTAATTCCCCCCAAATAATGTATGCTTTATGAGGACTGTGAGTGGATAATGCAGTGCGGTATGCTTTTTGATAATAATGAAGCGCACTGTCCTTTTGATGCTTGGCATCATACATGCGTGCAATATCTCTTAGTGCATAAAAGATTTTATTTTCTTTCCCTTGTGCCAGATAACAGTTTACCGATTCCCTGTTGGCTTGCAATGATTCATCGTAAAGCCCTTGATAAGCAAACAAGGTTCCCATTTGATTATAGGTTCGTGCCATTAAATCAGCGGATTGCTTCTTGTCGGCGGCCGACAGTTCCTTGCTCCGGCTAATCACTTCACGAAAGGCATCCAAAGCACTCGGGGCATCATGCAGGTCGCGATATACACTGCCTTGATAATAGTATGCCTCTATCAGTTTGTTCTTGTCACCATGCTCATCGTAGAATTTCACAATAAGGTTGATAAGCGAATCGGAGGTATGGCGGGTATATAACTTGTCTTCTGCTTTAATGGTGAGCAAATGATAGTACATTTGCGTTTCTTCGGGTTCACACCCGATGCTGTCTTTCAGTAAAGAGAGATAATGCAGGGCGCTGTCGGGGGCTGTTTCCACACAGCTTTGGGCTTGCTCCATGAAAAGCGGATAAGACCGATAGTGGCGCGAACACCCCAATAACAGACTTATCCCAATGAATAATATGAAAACTAAACATGCCTTCATCAAGAGGCAAAGATATGAAAGTTTTATTAAAAGCAATATTTTTCTTCAAAAAAACTTTATCTTTGTCCAAATGAAAATCCAATAGACTGAAATACATAAAACTATGGCAAAAGAATTAGAATTAAAGTACGGCTGCAATCCCAATCAAAAGCCGTCACGCATCTTTATGCAAGAAGGAGAATTGCCCATCGAGGTATTGAACGGACGCCCCGGATATATTAATTTTCTGGATGCATTCAATAGCTGGCAGTTAGTAAAGGAACTCAAAGAAGCCACCGGACTACCTTCGGCTGCATCTTTCAAACACGTCAGCCCCGCCGGAGCTGCTGTCGGCATAGAAATGAGTGAAACACTGAAGAAAATTTATTTTGTAGACGACCTTCCTCTCACCCCATTGGCAACAGCATACGCGCGTGCACGAGGCGCCGACCGTATGTCTTCTTACGGAGATTTCATTGCTTTAAGCGATACATGCGATGAAGCAACCGCACGGCTCATCAACCGTGAAGTATCGGATGGTGTCATTGCTCCCGACTATACGCCTGAAGCGCTCGAAATCTTGAAAAACAAACGTAAAGGTACTTATAACGTCATCAAGATTGACCCGTCTTACCGTCCTGCCCCCATTGAACACAAGGATGTGTTTGGTATTACTTTTGAACAAGGACGTAACGAAATCAAACTGGACGAAGGCTTGCTGACTAATATTCCGACAAAGAACCAACACTTCACGGAAGAGGCCAAACGCGACCTGATTATCGCCCTTATCACCTTAAAATATACACAAAGTAATTCTGTATGTTATGTGAAAGACGGTCAAGCTATCGGTATCGGTGCCGGACAGCAAAGCCGTATCCATTGCACCCGACTGGCAGGCAACAAGGCTGACATCTGGTATCTGCGCCAACACCCTAAAGTAATGAACTTGCCATGGATAGAAAAAATCCGCCGTGCCGACCGCGACAATACTATTGATGTGTATATCAGCGAAGACCACGATGACGTATTGGCTGACGGAGTTTGGCAACAATTCTTTACCGAAAGACCTGAAGTACTGACGCGTGAAGAAAAACGCGCATGGTTGGATACAATGAAAGGAGTTTCACTGGGGTCGGACGCTTTCTTCCCATTTGGCGACAACATAGAACGCGCACATAAAAGCGGAGTGGAGTACATTGCACAAGCCGGAGGTTCCGTACGCGATGATCACGTTATCGATACTTGTGACAAATATGGAATTACCATGGCATTTACAGGTGTCCGCTTGTTCCACCATTAATTATTGAAAAAATAAAGAAAGGGGGAGGGTATCAAAACTAAAATGGTCTACAAATCGTCAACTGTAGGGGCAGGATTTGCCTGCCCGAACCAACGGTCACGACCTTGGAAATAATACACAAAACATTTTCGGGCAAGCAAACCTCTTTCCTACTAACAAAATGACATCATTATCAACGTTTTGACACAATCCCCCTCCCGACAAGTTTTAAACCTATGTCTAAAAATCGATTAGAAAATATAGTGGAAACCGAAGCTCAGCTCATCAGTATCTAAATCCAAACCGAAGTTTTTCGTTTTAGTTCCCATGGGAGTTTCATCCTGTGAATATCCTAAGAAACCATACTTAGCAACCAAACAAAAACGGTCAGACAGCTTAATTGCCAATCCCGGCTTCAAACCAATGTTCCAAGAATTTGCAGCATCGCTTCCCTTTACTTTAGCTGTAGAAAAGCCGAATCCTCCATCTACAAATAATTTGATTAAATCACTCTGCAGAAAAGAATAGCGAGCATAAGGAGCAATGGTAAAAGTGTTGGTCTTCAAATCGCCCGTTTTGCTATACTGATACCCCACAACTGTACCAATCGACCAATTCTCATCCAGTTCATAACCTATTTCAGGCAAGAGCTTGATAGTAGTAGTCTTTAATTCGGCATCACTATTTTCAGTCTTAACAGAACTGAAACCCAAAGTTCCACCTACATAAATCTGCGCCTGTGCAGCAGTAGCCATAATAGCCACAATACACACCAATACAATCTTTTTCATCTTTCTTTTGTTCTCAAAATTAAACATTAACCTATTTGTTACATAGAAGGAATCAGCACCCTTCTGTATTGTGCGGCGCAAAGGTATCGTTTATATTTATGTTATGCAACATAAATACTTCCTTTTTCAAAAGATTTATTATGAAATAAGGGATAAATCGTTAATATCTAATAATTAACAAAGCACTAACTATTTTACTTTCCTTTATGGCGATTAGCACGTTTTTTTCGGATATCGGCTTTCATTTTGGCCGAACCCGAGCCATGAAGTCCGGTGATATAACTTTTCTTCTTCGCTTTCGTTTTCACTTTCTCTTCATTCTTTCTACCCGACGACTTTCCACCTTTGAAAACGATTCCATCGGTAATTGCTTTTTCTATGTCCATCCTCTTATTGTTTATTTATTAATTTAGATTTTACTGTTATTCTGTTACCGAGTTTTGTACAGATAAGTTTATCTTTACGCAAAGTACGGTCTTTTAAATCAAGAACAAGACTCGGATTGAAGTGTTGGCCGTCTATCCGAAACTCCAGATGAAGATGTTCTGTGGTAGCTCTGCCTGTTCTGCCGGTAAGAGCAAGTGGTGTTCCGGCTTTTACTACATCCCCCGATTTCACCAGATTCCTTGAATTATGACTATAAACACTTTCCAATCCGTTGGTATGACGCACTACCACCACATTTCCATAAGCGGCATAAGGTTTTGCCATTCTTACGACACCATCAAATATGCACCGAATTGTATCATTTGCTTTTGTCTTGATATCGACCCCACTGTGCCCGCGACGTCCCCCATAGGAAGAAATCAACTTTCCACCCGGCAGCGGAAAGCAGAACTCATTATCTTGCAGGCTGTCCAAATGAAGGCTGAAACTTTTGTGCGCAGAGAACAGCCCCGGTGTTTTTACACGTATATGGTTGATTTCCATAGCGGTAAAATTCTTTGCCGGTTCTCCTCCCCAAGCTGCAATCGTCAGGATTACCAATAACAGGATAGATGTGGCTCTTTTCATGGCTTGTTTCAGGAGTTAAAATTCAATCTGTTTGATATCTTCTGCCGATGCAAACTCTTTCAGCAACTCAATCATATAGTCGGCAGCATCCCGAAGTCCCTCTTTTCCACTATAACCATTAATAATGGTAAGCAGATGAGTTGTACCCAATTCCAGTTTTGTACGTTCATTGTCACTGGTAGGTGTCCCGATTCCGCCAACCGCATCGCGATAAACAGGCATTCCTTCTATGTTCAGTTCACCGCGCCCAATGCCTTCATACGGTTCTCCGGCTTTGCCGATACCCAAAACAAGAGCGTCGCCGACTATCTTATCCGCATCAAAGCCTCCGATAGAATAACCAAAACGGATAGATACCAGATTTATAAGGTCTACCAATGTATCTATCTGATAGAGTGAAATTCCGCGAAGTATCCTGCGGCATAGTGCTTCTCCCGAAGGACGGTAACGGCTGGGGTCCTTGCCACATTTCTTATAAGCCTCGCGAGTAGCATGAATAGTCGTCATATCTTTGATGGAATCCGTCGTATACATTTCACGATAACGGACAGTAAATTCATTTATCTTCTTCCACAATTCTTCATTGTACGCCGTATTAACCACCTTGGCAGAGATGGCAACCCCGGCAAAAGCCGGACAAGCTGTTCTTATTTCCGATGATACTTCTATTTTCATAATCCATTTTTTCTTTTAAATTTCAATCCGCCGCTACGTCAGCGATGCAGCATGATTCCCGATAAGATTCGCCCTGAACGGATTCCTAACCGACGGGCTGAAAAGAAATCGAGGTAATTTTGATAGGTACAAATACCCGCCACCTCTATATTCTCTGCTTTTACACCGTGGCCGAGCAACTGCAAACGGTTGGCCTCCCACAAATCAATATGCCATTTTTCTTCTTTACGGGCAATGCGCCGCATGTCAAAACCGGCAGTACGAAAGGTCTCGTATACCTCATCACCTACTTCAAAAGCAGCAAGTGAGATGCCCGGACCGATACAGGCCTTTATATCCTTTTCCTCTGAAGCATACCGTTCTTTCATTACTGCAAGAGTTTTTGCCACAATCTTTCCCACCGTACCCCGCCAACCGGCATGAGCAGCGGCAATGACCTGCTTTGTCGGGTCATAAAGCAACACCGGGATGCAGTCGGCCGTTGAAATACAAAGGCAATAGCCGGGAAGTTCCGTTATAATGGCATCAATATCTTCCAACCGATTCTCCTTGTTCGCTCTGATACAGGCATCATCAATTACACCGATATTGGTGCTGTGCGTTTGATGGGGAATAATTAATTCCAAAGGTTTCTGTGGCAAAAGTTCACACAATATTTCACGATTTTTCTGCACATGCTCTGCCTCATCCCCACAATATCCGGTGCAATTAAAAGAAGCATAATTTCCCTCGCTGCACCCTCCATGACGGGTAGTAGAAAAACAAGAAATGTTGGGATATGCCTTCATCAGCTCATATCCCAACATTTTATTATCTGATGTCAGCCGTTTCATTTCTTTTCTTCGTCCCAATCTTCTTCCTCGTATTCATAATCAAAATCATCATCGTCATCGTCCTCATATTCAAATTCAAAGTCTTCGTCTTCACCCATAGCCTTTAGCTCTTCTTGCAATTTGGCTACATCTTTGGCACGATGGACAATTGTTTCGGTACGGACACCTTCTAAACGGTTGCTGTCCTTATTCAGCTCTGTCCACAGCATATCCTTCAGTTGTTGGATGCCCATGCCAGTGACAGAAGATATGAAGATATGTGGAACATTTTTCGGAAGAGTCGGTTCAAGCATATTAATCAACTCCTCATCCAGCATATCGGATTTTGTGATAGCCAACACGCGCTGTTTGTCCAGCATTTCGGGATTAAAGGTAGCCAGTTCATTCAGCAATATATCATATTCTTTGCGGATATCGTCTGTATCTCCGGGCACCATAAAAAGTAATAATGAATTACGCTCAATGTGTCGCAAGAAACGGAGTCCCAATCCTTTGCCTTCACTGGCTCCCTCAATAATACCGGGAATATCTGCCATAACGAAAGATTTCCCTTCGCGATAAGACACAATACCCAGATTGGGTTCAAGCGTAGTAAACGGATAATTGGCTATCTTGGGACGTGCAGCCGACACGGTGGAAAGCAAAGTCGATTTACCGGCATTGGGAAAACCTACCAAACCGACATCTGCCAGTAATTTCAATTCTAGAATAACCGTAAGTTCCTGCATCGGTTCTCCCGGTTGTGCAAAACGCGGTGCTTGACGAGTAGCAGTGCGGAAATGCCAGTTACCCAGGCCTCCTCGTCCGCCTTTCAGCAGGACAACTTCTTGTCCGTCTTCGGTAATATCACAAATATATTCACCGGTCTCAGCATTATAAACCACTGTACCACAAGGTACTTCGATGACTTTATCTTCACCATCCTTACCAAAACTCTTATTTTTGGAACCATTTCCGCCATGAGTAGCAAACACATGACGGTCATATTTCAAGTGAAGTAATGTCCAATAATTGCGGTTTCCCCGCAAAATAACATGACCTCCTCTACCACCATCGCCACCGTCGGGGCCACCATTGGGTACGTATTTTTCACGACGCATGTGTGTAGAGCCTCGTCCGCCTTTTCCCGAACGGCAATATATTTTCACGTAATCAACAAAATTCGATTCAGCCATTTTCTTCTATTGTTTGAGATAATGAGTGCAAAAGTAATGATTTCAGTCGATTTCCTCAAGTTTTTTAACAGAAACAAATATTTATTCTTTTTCCATTTCTTGGCATGTCTTATCTATATGCTTCACAAACATATCGGAAAAAACCGGGTCCCCATAACAAAGAGGCTCAACAAAAGATATTTCTATCCATTGTTGAGCCTCTTTTTATTCTATACGATAAAATATAACTTACTTCACTGCATCAACAGCCTTACAGATGTCTTGCGTAATTGTTTCTAAATTACCCAATCCGTTAATATGCTGATATTTGCCTTCCTTTTTATACCAGTCAATCAGCGGAGCTGTCTGCGAATGGTAAACAGTAAGGCGTTTCTTGATAGTCTCTTCATTATCATCTGCACGACCTGACTCCTGTCCACGTTTAATCAGACGCGTCATCAGTTCGTCTTCGGGAACATCAAGGTCCAACATAATAGAAACTTCCTGTCCGCGTTCCGACAACATCTTCTTCAACGCTTCAGCCTGAGCAATCGTTCTGGGGAAACCGTCGAAAATAACTCCTTTGCTATCCTTGAAACTATCCAATGTGCTAGCCAGGATGTCGATAATCAGCTCATCAGGAAGTAACTGACCCTGGTCAATATAACCTTTAGCAGTTTTGCCCAGTTCTGTACCATTCTTTATTTCTGCACGAAGCACATCTCCTGTTGAAATGTGATTAATACCGAATTTCTCTACAATACGTTCACTCTGAGTACCTTTTCCCGAACCCGGAGCACCGAAAATTACAATGTTCAACATCTTGTTTTACCTTTTATTATTATATTTAGTTGTATAATTCTTACTCTATTACAGTATAGATATCACGGTAATTGCGCCCCAAGCCGTCATAATCAAGTCCATAACCGACAATAAAATCATTAGGAATACGCATAGCTATATAATGTATATTCAAATCTACCTTCAGTTTATCAGGCTTCAACAGCAATGTGGCAATACGAATTTCCTTCGGGTTCTTTGCTTGAAGTGTCTCCAATAAATGTTTCATTGTGACTCCCGTATCCACGATATCTTCCACAATCACCACTGTACGACCTTCGATATCGTCATTCAAACCAACCAACTCTTTCACTTTACCGGTAGACGATGTGCCGGCATAAGAAGCTAGTTTTACAAAAGATATCTCACTGGGGATGGTAAGGTTACGCATTAAATCGGCTGCAAACATGAACGAACCGTTGAGCACACTTAGAAACAGGGGATTCGTACCTTCTAAATCCCGGTTAATTTCACTCGCTACCCGTTCTACTTCTCTCAATATCCGCTCTTCGGGAATGAAAGTCGTGAAACGCTTGTCTTTTATCTGAATGGTATCCATAACCGTATTTTTATTAAATCGGTGCAAAAATAGTGTTTTAATTCGATTTTATGAAATCTATCCATACGTTTTGTAATATACAAAAAAGGAGGATGCCGGAAATAAATCTCCAAACATCCTCCACAAAAGAGAGTCGGTATTAAAAGTTCATCAAATCTTAACTAGATTCTTTCAAATACTTTAAAGTATGCCACTTGGCATGCATTATTCGACGTATTGGTTTCTGTAATTTCCAAACGGAAATAACGGGCCTTGACAGGTGAAGACAACACCAATTCTTCATACGCCGGAATCAGCGGACTGGTATAGCTTTTTACCACAGTTCCATCAGGAGCAGTCCACGGCAATGCGAAAGTAAAATCAGCTACCTTTTCGTAGTTCTCATTATCCGTGCTGGCATAAATATTCATGGTCTTTACAGTACCATAATTGTTGCCATTCGGTGCATAGTGTCTTCTACCGATGTGGAACATAGCGCACTCTAGTTCCTCTTTCATATCAATTTCCAAAATATAAGGAAGAGGCACAGAATAACTGTACGGACTATGCCAGAAGTTCGTACGTTCTTCCTTAAACAAGCTGGGATAACCACCACCATCACTGGCTTCAACACCATTACCGGTAGCAGTCCAACGAGTCCAATCATACTGCAAAAATTCTTGGCCATCATACTTCTGCAATACAGTGAAAGTAGCCTGGCGGTAACCGGATGTTACACTGACAGTAGCTGTACGATAACTGCTGTCTGTATTGGCAGATGTTGCAGTCACGGTAATTTCCTTACCGTTTACCGAAACCTGACACCAATCTGCGTCTACATTGTCAACAACAATATCAGAAGAGATATCTGTATCTGCAATCACAGTAGTACTGGAATTGGCAGCAGCATCCAATACGGCACGCTCTACAACGATGTAACCGACATACGGTTGCTCATATTCGGAACATCCACAAACAATGGCCGAGAAAAAGAGCAAAAGTAAATATGATATTTTTTTCATTTGTATATCCATTTTGAATTAGTAAATCTGTTTTTGTTAGGGGTTCTGTTCCAATTTGTAAGGATAAGCATCATATTGAAGCTGTGGAATAAACTCACATACTGATGGAGAGTTATATGGAATTTCATAGAACTTATCACCCTGAGCAATGGTATGTCCTCCCGGATATCTTCTATCCATAGTATGGCGCCAGCGGAATACATCGAAACGACGATGACCTTCCCATGCAAGTTCCAACATACGTTCTTCTTCGATAATCTTATGAACATCTTTCGGATTTCCGCTTTCAGCAGTAGCTATGTTTTCCATTGTCCACTCCGGTATACCAGCTCTTTCACGAAGGATATTGATATCATCCAAAGTAGCCTGTACGGAACCACCCTTTTCATAATTAGCTTCGGCACGTATCAGATACATTTCTGCCAAACGGGAAATGATAGGTGACCACAAATGTTTGCTCTGTTCCTGGTAAGAACATTTGTTGATAGCATACACAAGGAAAAGAGAAGATTTACCACGCTTAGTAGAAGCATCAAATACTTTAGGTTCGATACGACCTATATACTTGTTACCGTCCTGTCCTACTACATAGTAACGAGTACCTGTGTTATAGGCTTCTTCTTGAATGGTAGCGCTTTGAAATTTAGAAGCGTCTTTGGTAATAAGGAATGTACCGTCAGCTTGTTTTTCTACATCCAACTGTTTGTATTCATAATTGGCTGTATTAGCTTGCTTAACAGCATAAGCAAACGTCCAGTCTTCATATACATTATTTGGATATCCAACCGGAGTATAATCGGCTACACCATCTTCTACGTATCTTTTCACGATAAATTTACTACGTAAGTCCTGAGGCATATCATTAGCATTCAAATGCAATTCCAAAAGCTCCAAATATCTTGAAGAAGGAGACATTTCTTCCCAACCCGAACCATCGATACGGATGTACATACTACCCATACGGCTGTATCCATCATCATCTTTGTCAAGTGTACGACGTACTGCAAAAATGGTTTCCTTGTTGTCTTCCGGAATAAGTTGTGAATAAGTAGCAAAACGGTTTCCTCTTTCCAACTCAAAGCGGCCAGATATGATTACCTTGTTAGCCATTTCCCATGCACCGTCCCAGTTCTCCATATAGAGATAAACTCTGGCCAACAAAGCTTCAGCAGCTTCCTTGGTAGCATAGATGTTTGATTTGGGAGTCTCTCCTTGCTGAAGTGTCAGATAAGTGATGGCATCTTTCAAGTCGAGAACCACTTGGTCGTAAACTTCGGCAACAGTAGAACGACTTTGAGGTAAATCATTCGGATCACTTGTCAACTTCAAAGGCAAGCCGGGGTTCTGTGTCGGGTTGTTAGAATAAGGCTGTGCAAACTCATTGACCAGCAAGAAATAGCTCAATGCACGCAAATAGTAGTTTTCACCCATCATGATGGTTTGCTCACGAGTACTTTCATTACCCAGTCCCTGAATAATTTCAATAATTTTATTACAGTTACCAATCACACGATAGCCGAGCTCCCAAGTATATTCTGTAGTGGAACTGGCAATGTTTCGGCTATAATCATACAATTTAAAAGTTGAACCGGTTGAAGTTCCGTTCCAAGTGACATCATCAGCACCAAAAGCCCAAAAATAATATCCGTTGTCTATCAATCCACCGTCATTTTTCAACAAACGATAACTTCCCTGAGATAATTCAAGAAGGTTCTTATTGTCGAATTGTTCCTCCATCACACCATCATACATGGTAATGTCCAGGTTGCATCCGGTCATTCCGAACGCCATTCCCATGGCACCTAGTATATATTTTATTTTCATAATGTTTTCATTTAGATATTAGAAATTAGAATTGGACATTCAATCCTAAGGTAAAACGTCTTACTGTAGGATATCCGAAGCTTCCCGCACTACCATTATAATCTGCAGAATACAGGATTTCCGGGTCTTGTCCTGAGAAGCTGGTAATGGTAAATAAGTTCTCACCACCAACACTCAAATTAGCCGACTTTACACCCAATGGTTCCAGCCAACGCTTCGGGAAGCTATAAGCCAATGAAAGAGATTTCAGTTTGAAATAGTCACCGTTTTCCAAATAACGTGTGGATTCTCTATCGGCACCGTTATTACCACCATCGATCAACTGAGGATGTGTAGCGATATCACCCGGCTTTTCCCAACGGCTCCATCCGTCTTTCAATTTCATAGGAGGCTGAGAGTTACGTCCGCAGTCACGGTCAATCGCACCGGCACGCTGTCCATTATAAATCATAGCGCCGGTAGCAAATGTAAAGTTAGCGTTCAGAGTGAAACCTTTCCATGTCAAGTTCGTGCTGATAGCACCATTAAATTTAGGAGTAGGCACTTCATCCAACAATACACGGGTTGCCTCGTTGTAGTCACCGGTTACAGTTTTCTTACCATTTTCATCTACTTTAAACCACAACGGAGTTCCTGTTTGTGAATCTACACCTGCCCATTCGCGCAAATACCAATTTCTGTAAGGGTAGCCCACAGCAGTAGCTTGTGATGTAAGTTCATCACCGTCAGGAAGATAAGTAATTTCATTCTTATTATAGCCTAAGTTGAAGCTAACATCCCAATAAAGGTCTTTAGTTCTGATGATTTCAGGAGTAACAGTTACTTCAAAACCTTGATTCGTCATTTTACCATTATTGGCAGTCTGGCGGTTATAACCTGTAACCGCAGGTAAATGCTTCAAATAAATAAGATTCTTTACGTTCTTGTGATAGTAATCAAATACAATACTTAAACGGTCAAACAAACGTACATCCAAACCAAAGTCTAAAGTAGCCGTTTCTTCCCAAGAAAGATCAGGATTTCCCAAGTAATTGGAATACAATCCTACCTTACCACCATATTGTGTAGTACTGGCCAGCATAGTAGCCCATTCATAAGCACCACCAGGCAAGTTACCGGAAATACCATAAGAAATACGGGGTTTCAATTCATTCACCCATTTAAGATTACTCATGAATTCTTCCTTATGCATACTCCAACCACCACCGACAGACCAGAATGGAGCCCAACGTTTATTGGAACCGAATTGTGACGAACCATCTACACGGAACATCACCTGAAAGAGGTATTTATTATCGTAAGAGTAGTTACCGTTAAAATAATAAGCGGCATTCTTCTTTTCAACTTTGGTACCACCTACTTTAGGATTAGCTACACCACCGTTCAGAATTTCATTACCCTGAAACATTTGTGAAGCCTGACCGGTCATGCTATAATAACGATATTCATCGTAGTCATAACCCAAATACGCGTTGATTTCGTGTACATCATTGAAAGTCTTCAAGAAACGAAGTAACTGACTGGTATAAATGGTACGAACGTTGGAATTACTGTTGTAAATCGTACCTTGAAGTGATTCTTGTCCCACAGCCTTCGGGTCATAATAATTCTCACCATAACTATTGCTCAAGCCCACTTTGTTATTAGAAACAAAAGTCAACCAATCAAAAATCTTATAATCAAAACCAGCACCGATATCCATAGCATTAGAACGTGATTTACCCCAGTTCAATTGGTTGTTATACAGCCAGTTGGAGCTTCCGTCGGAATACCAGTAATCGCGTGGATCTGCAGTGGCGGCATCTTCTTTGCTCGGTCGACCTTCTGTTCCGATTTTTATATTACCCTGAGAGTCATACGGAGTATCCCACGGCGTATAGCTGGTGTGAGACAAACCATATTGCTGGTCAAATGTCTCCTTATAACTGGTAGACAATTTTGCTCTCAATGTCAAACGGTCATTAACAATATAGTCTGTGTTCACTCTTAAAGTAAAACGGTCATAATCGTATCCTTTGATTGCACCTTCTTCTGTATAATAGTCAGCAGAAATATAAGATTTAATTCGGTCATTACCATACTTATATCCGATGTTGTAGTTCTGTGTCAAAGCATTCTGCGTAGCAAAATCCCACCAATCAAAGTTTTGTTCCTTCAAATAAGGCTGAAGCCACTGTTGGTCTTGTAATGTTCCGGCATTGGTATAAGCGGTAACCAGATAATCATAATATTCAGCACCGTTCATCATCTCAAGATTACCCTTTTGCAGTTGAGAAATACCAAACTTCACAGAAGCATCGAAAGAAGAACCTCCGGTTGTGGCGCGCTTCGTTGTAACCTGCACTACACCGTTAGCACCACGAGAACCATAAAGCGCTGTAGCCGAACCATCTTTCAAGATAGAGATACTTTCAATATCATTCGGGTTCAAATCAGCCATGGCATCACCTACCACACCGTCAATAACCCAAAGAGGCTCTGTATTACCACGCAATGAACCGGTACCACGTACCCGGATACTTACACCGGCACCCGGCCGACCGGAAGTAGGTGTAACTACTACACCGGCAACTTTACCTTGCAGCATATTGGCCACGCTCGGAGTGGTAACCGTCTTCAATTTGTCTGATTTTACAGAAGCGATAGAACCGGTAATAGAACTCTTACGCTGTACACCGTAACCTACCACCACTACTTCATCCAAAGTCTCGGTGTCTTCTTGCAAAGTCACTTTCATCGGCTTACCGTCCCACACAATTTCTTGTTCTGCATAACCCACAAATGAAATAACGATAATATCGCCTTTCTTCACATTAGAAATGATAAAATCTCCGTCCATACCTGTAATACCTCCATTAGTTGTTCCTTTTACAACAACTGAAGCTCCGATAACGGATTCACCATTTTGATCTAATACAACACCTTTACAGGTATTATCCTGCTGTACGATAGATACTCCCGTAGCTGCTGCATGAGGTGCTGCTTGCATATATCCGGTAGAAAAACCAGATAAAAGTAGTATCGCACTTACTAATTTAAATTGCTCTCTTCTCATAGATTTTAATTTAAGGATGTATTTACTGTTAATTGAATAGAATGCGTTTGTTGACGCCTGCCCCTGGGTAAGTTTTTGCCTTTACACATATCAAAATTTAAGATTAATAAATTGATTATTTTTTAAACACAATTAGTATTTCAGGTGCAAATATACAAATATGAAAACTAACTCTAGCATATTATTGCCATTTTTTGTAAAAAGGCAATAAATAGTGCTAAGAAAGAGGATAATAATCTGTTTTTAAAACAAGTCGAAAACCAAAGATATATGGATATTTAAAGAAGATATTTATCTCTGCTTAAAATGAGAATGATGACCTTTAAGTATAAGGACTAAAATAGCTACTATTAAAGCATTGACAGCTAATACTGCTTGCAAACTTAGCATTTTTATTCTAAGTATCGAAGTTTTCTCACAACCTCTTTTAGTAAATAGTGTTATCTTTGCACATTCAAACAAAAGAGATTGAATATGAAAATTATTTCGAGCACCCATCTAAAAGAGCTGGACAAATACACTATAGCCAATGAACCCATAACTTCCATCGATTTGATGGAACGGGCTGCCCATGAACTGACACGCACCATTATGCGTCGTTGGGACGCCTCTTTCCATATCGTTGTTTTTGCCGGTCCCGGAAATAATGGAGGAGATGCATTGGCCGTAGCACGACTACTGTCACAACAGAATTATCGGGTAGAAGTTTTCCTGTTCAATACCAAAGGAAAATTATCCGAAGAATGCCAAATCAATCTTAACCGCCTGAAAGAATGCGGTTCTATCTACTTTACGGAAGTAAGTACAAAATTTGACCCGCCTGTACTGACAGAGAAGCATCTCGTAGTAGACGGATTATTCGGTTCCGGCCTCAACAAGCCATTAAACGGCGGATTTGCCGCTGTAGTGAAATATATCAATGCTTCCAAGTCACCGGTAGTAGCCATCGATATTCCCTCGGGATTAATGGGAGAAGACAATACCTATAATATAAGGCAAAATATCATGCGTGCAGATGTGACTCTCAGCATCCAACTGCCTAAACTTTCGTTTTTCTTCCCTGAGAACGAAGATATTGTAGGTGAATGGGAGTTATTAAATATCGGTTTAAAGACTGAATTTATAGGAACAGTAGAAAATTCTTTCTTCACCACTGAAGAAGCAGAAATACGCAACCTTATCAAACCACGAAAACGATTTGCACACAAGGGAGCATTCGGTCATGGGCTATTAATTGCAGGCTCGTACGGCATGGCAGGAGCTTCTATCCTATCGGCCCGTGCATGTCTGCGTTCTGGTATCGGATTGCTGACAGTACATGTTCCTATCCATAATCACGATTTAATGCAATCCACTGTACCCGAAGCTATTGTACATACCGATATACATGAACGTTATTTTGCAGAGCCAACCGACATTGACCGCTATCAAGCAATAGCTATCGGTCCCGGGCTGGGCCAAGAAGAAGATACCGCCCTCGCTATGATGGAACAGATACAAAATTGTCCGCTACCGCTAGTATTGGATGCCGATGCCCTGAATATTCTAAGCACTCACCGCAGTTGGTTAAGCCGACTGCCGAAACGTTGTATTCTCACTCCTCATTTGGGTGAGTTGGAACGCCTCATCGGAAAGTGTATGGATACCTATGAACGTTTAGTCAAGACTAAAGAACTGGCTGCTTATTTGCAAAGCTACATTATAGTAAAAGGCTCTTGGAGTGCCGTCGTTACTCCGGAAGGAAATTGTTATTTCAATCCCACCGGTAATCCCGGTATGGCAACAGCCGGAAGTGGTGATGTATTGACCGGTATCCTACTCTCATTATTGTCACAAGGGTACTCTCAAGAAGATGCTTCCCGACTAGGTGTCTATGTACATGGCCTGGCAGGAGACATTGCTGCCCAGCAAAAAGGAGAAATAGGAATGACCTCAAGCGATATTGTAGAAGCACTTCCCATCGCTTGGAAGAAATTAAGCGAAACAAAAGCCGGATTTACAAAAGAATAGCTATATTTGCCCTCACCTATACAAGAAAAGGAAATTATGAAAAGAGGATTAATAATTGCAGCAAGTATACTGACTTCATTGAGTAGCGCTGCACAAGATTTCAGTAAATATACTCCGGGAACCATGGGAGAAGGTGTAGTTTATTACTTACCCAAGACTGAAATAGAACTGGAAGTAGTGGCCACCAAAGTGACCTATACTCCGGGAGAGTTATGCCAATATGCAAACAGATATCTGCGTATGACAAACATCTCGGCCCAACCGGAAACCTACTGGGAAATAAAAAGTATCAAAGCGAAAGCTATCGGTATCCCCGACCCAGATAATGCATATGTAGTAAAACTAAAAGATAAAAGTGCCGCTTCGCAAGTGGAGCTGACCAATGATGGTATTATCAAAGCTATCAATACTACTTCACCGATAGAAAAAACACCTGCTACTCCGATTACAAATACAGCCAAGAAACGTATAGATCCACGTAGTTTTATGACTGAAGAGATTCTTAGTACTGCCTCCACCGCAAAGATGGCCGAACTGGTAGCTAAAGAAATTTATAATATCCGAGAAAGCAAAAACAGCCTTACCCGCGGACAAGCTGATTATATGCCCAAAGACGGTGCAGCACTGAAACTGATGCTGGACAATTTGGATGAGCAGGAACAAGCCATGATGCAAATGTTTGCGGGTATAACCAATCGTGAAGACAAAACCCTTACTATCCGAGTAACTCCCACAGAAGACATAAAAGATAAAGTCGCTTTCCGATTTTCAAAAAAGTTGGGCGTAGTAAGTGACGAGAACTTGGCAGGAGAACCCATTTATCTATCTGTCACTAATCAGGAAACACTACCTCCGGCAGACCAGAAGGCAAAAGACAAAAGAAAAGTAGACGGGGTTATTTATAATATTCCGGGCAAAGCATTAGTCACTGTTGCCAGCCCCACCAAACGGTACTTTAAGGGTGAACTCCTCATTACACAATTTGGAACCACCGAAGTATTAGTAGATAACTTATTCAATAAAAAAATAAACACACGAGTACTTTTCGACCCCAATAACGGAAAAATTGTAAAGATAGACAAAGACTGATAACTCCAATTTACTCTATATACTACCTTTATCCATTTACAGCATACTGTCCTATGGATAAAGGTAGTATTTTTCTTTATACCATCCTCCTAAACGACTTCCTATATACACTTGTTAATAGTTGATATAAATAAGTTTAACAAGCGTTTTTTGAACACTATAAAAGCCATTTAGAACAGTAGACTACCAGAATAATTTCTGATTTTTGCAATAACAAAACAACAGAAAAGATATTAGTTTTACTAACTTAAAAAGATGAAAGTATGAATACAACTACTCAAACAGCAAGCCTGAAGAATGTGAAAAAGGTATTTATGATAGCTACAGCAGCCGAAGCAATTTTTATTCTGTTATTGACTGCAGCCTTTGCATAAGACCGACAGGCTGAAAAAGAAACTGCTGCAATCGATTGACAACAACAATCCTTTGCAGCAGTTTTTTTTAGGGAATTAAGCAGGAAATATGCCTATTTCCTTATATTGGCTTCTTCCAATCCATATCCTTTTTTCTTATTTTCTGCTTTCAGCCAAACAGCAAAGAGTAAGGCCGCCACGCCAAAACAAGCAAAAATACACATAGGCAAAGTATAATCATAAGTCTGCATACCATCTACAACCGGCCCCTTGCAATATTTGTTCAGCACATAACCAATCAAAGCAGGAACACCCATCAATCCCCAATTCTGTACCCAAAAAATAAGAGCATAAGCAGTACCCAATTGTTTTTCAGGAATAATTTTAGGCACAGAGGGCCACATAGCCGACGGAACCAATGAAAAGCCAATACCCAATACTATCATTACAACAGTAGCAAACCACCAAATATTAAGTATCGGCAATGCAAACATGGTATGCACGAAGATCAAGAGAATAGAACCTATAATCATTAAAGTAGCTCCTTTACCAATACGGTCGTATATATTTCCAAAAAATGGAGTCAAGAACAAAGTTCCCAAAGGCAAAAGACTTGGAATTGTCCCAGCAAGTTCAGGGTCTACATGATATTTCTGTACCATCAGATCAGTAGCATATTTCAAGAAGGGGAATACAGCTGAATAAAACAATACACAAAGCATGGCAATCAACCAAAATCCCTTATTAGTGATAATCAGCCAAATATCTTTCATACGGAAAGGCTCTTCCGGTTCTATGCCCTCTTCCTCCAACGAAGCGTCCAGTTTCTTATCATAGAAAGTATAAATAAAGAAGGCTATCGTGCCAATGCAAAGCATAATAAGACAAAGCAGCAAGGGAGCCGGAATATTAGGATGCAAAACGCCCTCGGTATCGGTTACACCAAAAAAAGTAGCAATAGGAACTGTAACAGCTAAAGCCAACATGGTGCCTAAACGTGCTGTAGCCATTTCCATCCCCATAGCCAACGCCATTTCTTTCCCCTTAAACCATTTTACAATAATTTTTGAGACAGTGATACCGGCAATCTCCACACCGACCCCGAAAATAGCATATCCTAAAGCAGCCAAACCAACCTGTGTTTTCATACCAAAGAATGTATCACCCACAGGAAAAGTTGTTGAAATTGCATAATATTTTAATCCGCAGCCTAACACCATCAGAATACATGCTCCCATTCCGGTGAAACGAACTCCCATCTTATCAAGGATAATCCCCCCAATAATCAGCATGAAAGCAAAAACATTAAACCAACCATAAGCACTTGTAAAGATGCCGTAATCAAGGCTATCCCATAATAATTCTTTTTCAAGCATTGTTTTGAGGGGAGACATCACATCCGTCAGAAAATAACCGCATAACATGGTGAAAGCCACCAGCACCAACACTCCCCACCGAAGCGCTTTAGAGTCGTTGATTTTTTTTTGAATCTGTTCTTTCATTTCTTTTATAAGATTTTTGATTAATAGTTTTTCATATTCGAATGGGCAAAGATACAGATTTTTAAGGAGAGAAGAACATTTCCATAAAAAAGTTCTATCTTTGCAAGACAAATAGTCCCGAATTATCATCGGGTAAATGACTTTTATAAACTTAACTTATGTAATTATGAAAAGAAGTAAAACATTGGTTGTTTGTGCCATGTTGGGTGGAAGCATCATGTTCTCATCATGTATCGGTTCTTTTGGATTATGGAATAATCTGAAGGATTGGAACCAAGGAGTCAGCAACAAATTTGTAAACGAGCTTATTTTCGTTGCTTTTCACATTGTACCTGTTTACGAGATCGCTTATCTTGCAGATGTTTTGGTACTCAACTCTATCGAGTTTTGGAGCGGTTCCAACCCGACAGCTTCTATCGGTGAAGTGAAAGAAGTAAAAGGCGAAAACGGTGAATATTTGGTGAAGACAAACACAGACGGTTACACCATCACTAAAAAGGGAGAAGAAAAATCGGTTGATTTGGTTTACAACAAGGACAACAATACCTGGAATGCGGTAGCCGACGGACAAAGTTTCGAGCTGGTAAAAATGAATGAAGACGGAACGGCAACTGTCAGTATGCAGAACGGTACCTCTATGACTGTCACCCCCGATGCTCAAGGTGTAGCAGCTGTAAGAGTAGCAGCCGGAAGTTCTGTATTCTTTGCTGCCCGATAATTTATTGTATAATAGAAAGAGAAGTTGCTTTTACTATAAAGCAACTTCTCTTTCTTCTAACCTTCTAATATCATGAAAACAACAATTTTAAGTGCTTCACTTCTTTTATTACTAAGTTCCTGCACACCCACAAAAACAACGAACAATTTAAATGCAATCGACATTGCCGGTAGTTTTGAACACCTCACTGAGTTAAAGGTTTCTCAGCTAGGAAAGAATATACGTTATGTACCACTAGAAACTACCGATTCATCTTTAATAGGAAACTCTTACAACATCAAGCTTCTGAAAGATAAAATCCTGGTAGCTACAGAAGGTAGTTGTCTGGCATTCGACAAACAAACAGGAAAGTATTTAGGTACCATAGGGCACAAAGGAGGTGATCCGGAAGGATACAGCGAAGTAGTATATTACATCCATCCTCAAACCGGAATTCTTTATTTTCATCGCCAACCCAATAAATTGGTCAAATACAATCAAGACGGAGAATTCTTGGGAGAAACCATACAACCCAAAAGTCTGTTACAAGGATTCTGTGCAGCTTTTGCCGATTCACTCATTATCGGCCATTATGGTGGAGGAATCGGAACTTCCCCATTCGAAAGCAAATTGATATATTCAAATGAAGAAGGAAAAGCAACAGACTCCATAAGCAATTTCTCTCGTAACATCCCAACCATTACTCCCAATGATATTGCATCCATCAGTGTATTCAAAGGAGGCTCCGGAAAAGAAGCCTTCGGAATGCTTGGCTACAATGGTCTCATTTACATAACGTACAAAGATAATAAAAAAGGTATCTTCCCACTCAATCACCCTACCATATGGAACAGCGGAGATGCTCTTCACTTCAAAGAAGCACTGAAAGATACTATATATACCATCAATGGAAATTCCATGCAGCCTTATCTTACATTCAATACAGGCAAATGGACTTTCCCGGCCGATAAAATTGGAGAAACCGAAGGAACACAAGAGTATATCACTATCTCCTATGTGATGGAGACTCCGCAAAGTATCCTGTTCCAGTGCATACAAGGAATATATAGCCGTAGCGTAACTTTCACAGGAATATATAACAAAGCAACCGGAACAACTTACATGAATAAAGACGAGGCCGGATTTACCGATGACCTGAGCCGGTTTATGCCTTTCTTCCCGGAAACAAGCTCCCAACAGGGAGAATACGCTTCTGTATTGGAAATAGGAGATATTCAGGAATGGTTAGACGAACACCCTGAAACTGTCAAAGAAGGTAAGCTAAACTTCTTAAAAAAGATAAATGAAGATTCCAACCCTGTCTGTGTCATTGTAGAACCATAAATAAAAAAGCTGCCCAAAGTATCACTACTCAGGCAGCTTTTTCTCAACTTTTTAACGATAACAGTATGTTAAATTAATCACGTCCTCCCCCCAATGCCTGATAGAGGTTTATTACACCTTGTATTTCTGCAAAACGGTTGGCTACTTGATTCAATTGTGCACTGAGCAAAGTCTGTTGTGCAGTCAGTACTTCCAAGTAGGTAGTATTTCCATGTTGCATCAATAAAGAAGTACTTTCGAAAGCCTTATTCAGCGACATGATTTGTTTATCGTAATAAGCCGCTTTCTCTTTCGCTGTCTGATATTTTACCAAAGCCTCATTTACTTCACTACCGGCATTCAGCAATGTCTGTTGGAAACCCAACTTAGCTTCTTCCTGTTGGGCTTTAGCTATCTTCAACCGGGCAATATTTGTGCCTCTATTAAATAAGGGTTGCGTCAACGAACCGATAGCCGTTGCTATGAATTTCCCCGGATTGACAATCATACTTCCGGCAGAGTTTGTCCATCCGGCACTACCACTCAGTACAATAGAAGGATAGAAAGCAGAACGTGCCTGGTTAGTCACATAAAAAGCTGCTTCCAGCGAACGTTCCGCACTACGCACATCCGGACGATTGGAAAGCATCTGCACAGGAATACCTACCGAGAAACGTTCCTGCATTCCATAGGGGAAGTTCCATGTGTCCGCCCTCTCAATAGTATGAGGAGTTTCAGCCAACAATAATGACAAACTATTTTCCACCTGGTTTATCTGTTCTTTCAAGTCAAGCACTGAAGTACATATAGTATAATAAGTAGCTTCCATTTGCGAAACAGCCGCTTCGTTTGCCATACCTGCTTCCATCAAAGCACGGGTGGCATCTACTGTTTCTTTCCATGAATGTTGTGTCCGGACCGAAATTTCAAATTGGGCATCCAACATCAACAAAGTATAATAAGTATTGGCTATACCGGCTATGAGCTGAGTCCGGACAGCCTGTTTATAATCGCGGCTCTGCTCCAATAATGCCTTTGCCTGACGCTTGGCATTACGGATTTGACCGAAAATATCGATCTCCCAACTAGCTGTAACCGGCAAGGTATAAGTCTGCATTGCTTTGGATTTATCAAAACTACTCACAGTCCCTTGCGGAGACAATGCAAACGAAGGCAGATAAGCCAACTTTGCAGATAACAATGTAGCTTCTGCTTCCTTTACACGCCATTGGGCAGACTGCAAGTCTGTATTATTCTGTAATCCCTTTTCAATCAAAATCTGCAGTTGCGGGTCAGTAAAAACTTCCCGCCAACTCAGATTTCCCATATTATCCAAAGTATCTGTAACTACAACCTCTTCCCCATACAGGTTTATGGGAACCTCGGTTGCAGGTTTATATTTAGTATATATGCCGCAGCTACTCAGTGTGAGTGCTGCGACGGTTAGAGTGATGATTTGTTTTTTCATTTTTTCTCTTCTTTTTTGCTTTCAATGTGATGTTGTCTTTCCTCGACAGCTTCTGCATATTCCTCCTGAATCTGCCAATCGGACGCCGGCTGAAACTGAATGGGACGTACCTTCTCCTGCAAATATTGGAATACGATAAACAAAGAAGGCACGATAAACAGTAATGCCAGTGTACCAATCACCATACCACCGACCGTACCCGTACCCAGTGAACTGTTACCGTTGGCTCCTACACCACTGGCGACCATCAACGGAAATAAACCGAAAATCATGGTCAACGCCGTCATCAGGATAGGACGCAAACGAGCCTTGGCAGCAGAAAGGGCAGCAGAAGTCAGACTCATACCTGCCTTACGGCGCTCGGTAGCATACTCAGTCAGCAAGATAGCGGTCTTGGCAAGCAGACCAATCAACATAATCAATCCGGTCTGCAAATAAATATTATTTTCCAGTCCCATCATCTTGGCAAACAAGAAACTGCCCATCAAACCGAATGGTACAGATAACAACACTGCAAATGGAATAAGAAAACTTTCATAAAGAGCGCTCAAAATAAGGTAAATCATCAGGAAGCAGATACCAAAAATGATGATGGTAGTACCTCCCTGATCAGTCTCTTCACGAGTAATACCACCGAAATCATATCCAAAGCCTTTCGGAAGTGCTTGTACAGCAGTCTCCTGCACCGCACGGATCGCGTCACCTGTACTATACCCTTCGGCAGGCATTGCATTCACTGCAATGGAGTTGAACATATTGAAGCGGCTCAGAGACTCGGCACCGTAACTACGTGTCAAATGTACGAACTGACTAAGCGGTGCCATCTCGCCATTAGACATACGCACAAATATATTGTTCAGCGAAGCCTCATCCACACGGTATTTAGGATCTGCCTGAATCATAACCTTATACACTTTAGAGAAACGATTAAAGTTGGAAACGTACTGTCCGCCATAATACCCTGACAGAGTGCTTAACACCGCATCCGGCGTAATACCGGCACGCTTACATTTGGAAGCATCCACTTCTACTGTCCATTGCGGATAACGGATATCGAAAGTAGAGTATGCCATCGCAATTTCAGGACGTTGGTTCAACGCACCCAGATATTGCTGAGTAGTATTAAAGAATGTACCGATATCTCCTCCCAGTTTATCCTGCATGTGCAGCTCCAATGCATTACCCATACCATAACCCGGAATCATACCCGGAGAAATGGCAAATATACTGGCATCTTTGATGTCTGCCGTACGACCATATACTTGCCCGATGACCGCTTGCACATCATTCTCTTTTCCTTTACGTTCATCCCAAGGTTTCAGCTTCAGAATCAGCATACCGAATGAATTACCCTGCCCCGCCAACAGACCGTAACCGGCTACGCGCTGCACATGCAATACCTGCGGGATATCCATCATACGCTTTTCAATACGCATCATCACGTCATTGGTTGTCTTCAATGAACTACCTGCAGCCGTGCTGACATTGACAAACACCACACCCTGGTCTTCATCAGGCACCAAACTGGTTTTGGTGGTATTCATCAGGAAAGCCAATAGTACTACCGAAGCCGCAAGAAGTGTCCATACCATCCATTTGCGTTTGATAAAGAACAATACTCCTTTCTTATACCTTTCAATCATTGCATCGAAGGCCGCATTGAACGCTTTACGAAAACGCGCTGCAAAATTGTTTTTCTCTGTACCATCTTCGTTGATATACGGTTTCAGGAACAAAGCACACAATGCCGGACTCAATGTCAATGCATTGACAGCTGAGATACCTACAGCCACCGCCATAGTCAGACCAAACTGGGTATAGAACGTACCGGAAGTACCGCTCATAAACGATACCGGAATAAACACGGCCATAAATACCAGTGAAGAAGAAATAACTGCATTACTGATACCTTTCATCGCATCAATACTTGCCATATACGAAGAACGATAACCCACATCAAAACGAGCTTGCACCGCCTCAACGACGACTATGGCATCATCCACTACCGTACCGATGACCAATACCAAAGCAAACAAGGTGATCAGGTTGATGCTGAACCCGGCCAACGACATAAAAGCGAAGGTACCAATCAAAGATACAATGATACCTACCAACGGAATAACAGTAGAGCGGATATCTTGCAAGAACACATACACTATCAAGATGACCAGGAAGACAGCTTCGAACAATGTCTTCACTACTTCGTGAATAGAAGCGTACAGAAAGTCATTGGAACTCATCACTTTCGTCAGCTCCACTCCTTTCGGCAGGTCTTTCGCCGCCTCTTCCAAAAACGCATCGATATGGTTGTTTACTTCAGTCGCATTGGAACCTGCGGTCTGAAAAATCATGCATGAAATCCCCGGATGTCCATTCATAGCACCATGAAAGGCGTAACTTTCTTCACCCATCTCTATATCGGCAATATCTTTCAGTTTCAACACCTCGCC